>ENA-OQKH01000262-OQKH01000262.1-human-gut-metagenome-genome-assembly--contig:-NODE-262-length-45292-cov-7.240982_pt1 | contig 45292 bp, 40 predicted proteins | sample MGYA00242645_ERZ504791 | MGnify/ENA primary metagenome ERZ504791 (study PRJEB26092, sample SAMD00036388) | human gut metagenome | host: Homo sapiens | study: EMG produced TPA metagenomics assembly of... | reverse complement strand
TCACAGACAGCAAGCCCTTTCGGCTGCTTGAACAATTTTTACTTCAGAATATTGTCTAACTTTTTGGGGTCACTTCACTTGTGCTTTGCTGCGGGGTTTTGTTGTATATCTGTAGGGGCGGGGCTCTGCCCCGCCCGTGCCCGCTTGCGGCAGGGTGAACTTTTCGAGCGCATATGGAATGCGCCCCTACGGTTGTAGGGGTCGGCGTCCCCGACGACCCGCAAACATGGTGGCTGCGGCAGCTTACCGGGCGGAGCAGAGCCCCGCCCCTACATTTTGCTGAATATTTTACGGGCATACTTTTCTTTTCCCTGCATCTGTGGTACAATATACAAATATATAAGTAAAATTCTGTCTAATTGTTCTATAGATAAAACGAAAGGGAAATTACCATGTGTGGCTTTGTTGGCTTTACCGGCCTGCGTGAACAGCGCGAGGCCATCCTGCACAGAATGGCAGACCGCATCATCCACCGCGGCCCCGATATGGAGGGCTACCATATCAGCGGCAATGATCCCCGCAGCGCCATCGCGCTGGGCTTCCGCCGTCTGAGCATCATCGACCTGGCCGCAGGCAAACAGCCCATGTACAATGAGGACGGCACCGTTGTCTGCGTGTTCAACGGCGAGATCTACAATTTTATGGAGCTGCGCACCGAGCTGCAGGCCAAGGGCCACATCTTCCAGACCCACTGCGACACCGAGGTCATCCTGCACGGCTATGAGGAGTACGGCACAAAGCTGGCCGGTATGCTGCGCGGCATGTTTGCCTTTGTCGTGTGGGATACGAAAACCAACGAGATGTACGGCGCGCGTGACATTTTCGGCATCAAGCCGTTCTACTACACCCAGACGGAGGCGGGCGAGCTGCTGTTCGGCAGCGAAATCAAGAGCCTGCTCGAGCATCCCGGCTTCCGCCGGGAGGTCAACGCCGAGGCGCTGCGCCCCTACCTGACCTTCCAGTACAGCGCCATGAACGAGACCTTCTTCAAGGGCACCTACAAGCTGCCCCCCGCCCACTGGTTCACCTACAAGGACGGCAAAATGCAGATCGAGCGGTACTGGGACGCCGATTTCCGCCACCCCACGACCCTATCTTATGAGCAGTGCGCCGATCAGATCGACGCCCGCGTGCGGGAGAGCGTGGCCGCCCACCGCATCAGCGATGTCAAGGTCGGCTCCTTCCTGTCCGGCGGCGTGGATTCCAGCTATATCACGGCCTGCCTGATGCCCGATGAGACCTTCTCGGTCGGCTTTGCCAGCCCGGACGGCACCCACAAATTTGACGAAACGACCGAGGCCGGGGAGCTTTCTGACAAGCTCGGCATCAAGAACTACCGCGAGATGCTGACCAAGGAGCAGTGCCTTGACGCCTTTGCGGATATTCAGTATCACATGGACGAGCCGCAGTCCAACCCGTCCAGCGTGCCGCTCTACTTCCTGTGCCAGCTGGCCCGCCAGCATGTCACGGTCGTTCTCTCCGGCGAGGGCGCTGATGAGATCTACGCCGGCTATGAGTGGTACGCCGACACCCCGCTGATGCAGAAGTACAAGCGCCTGCCCGCACCGCTGCGCCATCTGGCCAGCGATGTGAGCCAGCAGCTGCCCTACTTCAAGGGGCACGACTTTATCATCAAGGGCAGCGGCCGCCCCGAGGACTGGTTCATCGGGCAGGCCCATGTCTTTGAGGAGAAGGACGCCTACGATATCCTGAAGCCGAAGTACCGTGTCGGCCCCACCGCCCGCGAGGTCGCAGCGCCGATCTATGACCGCGTGAAGGATCTGAGCGAGCTGGAAAAGAAGCAGTACCTTGACCTGAACCTCTGGCTGCCCGGCGATATTCTGCTGAAGGCCGACAAGATGAGCATGGCCCATAGTCTTGAGCTGCGCGTGCCCTATCTGGACCGTGAGGTCCTGCGCGAGGCCGAGTGCTACCCCGACAGCTACAAGCTGCGCGGCGATACCAAGGCTGTGCTGCGCACCGCCGCCAATAAGACCCTGCCTGACGCCTGGGCCAACCGCACGAAGAAGGGTTTCCCGGTGCCGATTGCCAAGTGGCTCGAGGATCCGGCGTTTTCCGCCAAGGTGCGCAAGAGCTTTACCAGCGATGTGGCCGGCGAGTATTTCGATCAGGACAAGCTGGTCGCCATGCTGAACGACCCCAAGCACGAGCGCCGCAAAATCTGGACTGCCTACACCTTCTTAACATGGCATGAGCAGTTCTTTGAGAAGTTTGATGCGTAAATCATACGTGCCTTCCCCCTAGGGGGAAGGTGGCCGAGGCTCCGACCGAGGCCGGATGAGGGGCGGCGCGCCCGGCACAACCCGTTCGCAGGTGGCTGCGGCAAGGCTGCCCCTCATCAGTCCGCTTCGCGGACAGCTTCCCCCGAGGGGGAAGCCTATTTTAGAAAATTGGAGATGTACTTTCCCATGTCCGACATTATCCCTGTATTCCTTGGTGCAGACCTGAACTGCTACAACTTTGCCCGGGCGTTCCATGAGGCCTACGGTGTGGAGAGCTACGCCTACGGCCGCTACCCGATGGCGCCGACAAAGTATTCCAAGCTCGTCCACTTTACCACCGTGCCCGATATGGACAACGAGGACACGATGCTGCGTATTCTGCATGACTTTGCCGCACAGCATAAGGGTAAGCGCCTTTACCTGTTCGGCTGCACCGATGACTACGCCGCCATGATCATCCGCCGCAAGGCCGAGCTGACCGAGTATATCGCCCCCGGCCCTGCTGCCGACCTGTACGGCTCGATCCAGAAAAAGGCCGAGTTCTACGAGGTCTGCGACAAGTTCGGCATCCCTTACCCGGACACCAAGATCCTGACTGCCCCGGTGGACGCCGCCGAGCTGACCGAGGAAAAGCTGGGCTTTGCCTATCCCATCATCGTAAAGCCGTCCTCCAGCGTTGACTACTGGAAGCACCCCTTTGACACGATGAAGAAGGTCTACACCGCCGCCACCCCCGCCGAGGCCGCCGAGATCGTGAAAACCATTTACGCCAGCGGCTACCCGGACCAGATGGTGCTGCAAAAGATGGTGCCGGGCGGCGATGACCATATGCGCGTGCTGACCGCCTTCTCGGACGAGAACGGCAAGGTCCGCGCGATGTGCTTAGGGCACACGATGGTCGAGGAGCACACCCCCCATGGCCTTGGCAACCACGCCGCCATCGTCAGCGAGGATACGACCTCCCTGCCGCTGGTCGAGAATATCCGCAAAATGCTGGAGGCCTGCCACTACACCGGCTTCTCGAACTTTGACATCAAATACAGCGGCACCCCCGGCGACTACCGCGTGTTTGAAATCAACCTGCGTCAGGGCCGCAGCAACTACTATGTGACCGCCACCGGCATGAACATTGCCAAGCTGGTCGTGGAAAAGTGGAGCGACGGCGGCACAGACTGTGTGCTGAACAAGAACGAGGTGTTCTGGCATCATGTGCCGGCGCAGGTGGCCTTCACCTATACCGAGGATAAGGACCTTGTCGCCCGCGCCAAGGCGCTGAAGGCACAGGGCAAGGAAGCCTGCAGCCTGTTGTACAAGCCGGACCTTATGTGGAACCCGGTGCGCTACGCCTGCGTGCTGGAGCAGCTGAGACGGCAGTTTAAGAAGTTTAAGACATATTACCCGGTACAGAAGTAAGGGAAAAGGCTTCTCCCTTTAGGGAGAAGCTGTCCGCGAAGCGGACTGATGAGGGGCATGTCTGCCGATGCACCCCGTAAGCGGGCGGCCACGATACCCCGCCCCTCATCCGGCCTCGCTGGCTCGGCCACCTTCCCCCTCAGGGGAAGGCTTTTTAATAAAAAGGAAGTTTTTATATGAAGTTAAACGACCTTGTCAACCGCATCCCCCACACCGGCGCATCGGACACCGACATCACCGCGATCACCTACGATTCCCGCAAGGCCTGCGCCGGTTCGCTGTTCGTCTGTCTGGTGGGTGCGTGGCTGGACGGCCACACCTACGCCGCCAGTGCCTATCAAAACGGCTGCCGTGCCTTTTTGGTGGAGCACACACTCGACCTGCCCGCCGATGCTGTGCAAATCGTCACTGACGACACCCGCGCTGCGCTGGCCGTTATCGGGGCGGATTTCTACGGAAACCCTGCCGATAAGCTGCACCTGATCGGCATTACCGGCACAAAGGGCAAGACCACGACCGCGCTGCTGACCGCCGCGATCATGACCGAGGCCGGCCTGCCCTGCGCCTACATTGGCTCAAACGGTGTGGATATTGCCGGCTGCCACGAGGCCACCGCCAACACCACCCCCGAAAGCCTTGAGCTGCACCGCCTGTTCCGGAAGATGCTGGACGCCGGTGTGCATCACTGTGTATTGGAGGTCAGCAGTCAGGCCCTGCGCCACCATCGCGTGGACGGCGTTCCGTTTGAGGTCGTGGCCTTTACGAACCTGTCGGAGGATCACATCGGCCCCGGCGAGCACCCGGATTTTGAGGACTACAAATGCGCAAAACACCGCCTGTTTGCCGAGTACAACGCCCGCACGATGGTTTACAATGCAGATGACCCTTACAGCGATTTCATGCGCGATGGCTTTCGTGGTGAGCAGGTCAGCTTTGGCATTAAGGCCGAGGCCGACTACCGCGGCGTGATGCTGGCACAGTATCGCAGCAGTACCGCGCTGGGCATTGATTTTGTCTGCCGCCATGCCGGGCAGAGCACCCATGTTGAGGTCATGTCCCCCGGCGCGTTCAGCGCGTCCGATGCGCTGTGCGCCATCGCACTGTGCGGGGCCTTCGGCGTAACACCCGCGCAGGCTGCCGCCACACTGGCCCACACCCCTGTGCAGGGCCGGTTTGAGGTTGTGGAGGGGCTGCCCGGCCGCACCTTTATCGTGGACTACAGCCACAACGGTCTCTCGCTGACCAGCGCTCTGCAGACGCTGCGCGCCTACAATCCGCACCGCCTGATCTGCGTGTTCGGCTCGGTCGGCGGCCGCACGCAGGTCCGCCGCCGCGAGCTGGCCGAGGCCTCCGGCAGATATGCCGACTATACCGTCATCACAAGCGACAATCCGGACAACGAACCGCCGGAGGATGTCATCCGCGACATTGCCAGCTATATGCCCCCGGACGCCCCCTATACCTGCATCACCGACCGCCGCGAGGCGATCTATGCGGCCGTAAAGATGGCACAGCCCGGCGACATCGTTCTGTTTGCGGGCAAGGGCCATGAGGATTACCAGATCATCCACGGCAAAAAAGAGCATTTTGTGGAGCGGGAGATCATCAAAGAAGCCTGCGCAGAGTTAAAGAAGTAAAAATAGTAACAGCCCTTGATTCAACCACGAATCAAGGGCTGTATTTTTGCTTGTAGGGGAGGGATTTATCCCTCCCGGGAACCTTGCAGCAACCGCCAAGTGCTCCGGAGCGGTCAAGACCGCTCCCTACAGACCGTCCGGAAGAGCATTGTAGGGAGGGGTCTTGACCCCTCCGGCAAAGTTTGCGGCAGCGGAAACGCGCCCGGGAGGGATAAATCCCTCCCCTACGACTTTTCTTACGCGCCCGCCAGCGGCAGCAGCAGCACGGCGGCCAGATAGAGAATATACAGCACCAGACATGCGCCGCCCTGCCAGCGCTTGAGCTTGTGTTTGCACAGCGGCGGCAGCAGCAGCACCAGCGCCATAGCGGCGCAGACCGGGACCTCATAGCTGCGGAACTGGGCGCCCACCGGCAGTCTGTGGCGGTACATCAGGCTGGAAAGCGGCAGGGCCAGCGTCAGGTTCAAAATTGCGCTGTTCAGAAGCTGAATCGGCAGTGAATCCGGCGGGTAGTACCGGCAGCGGATCGAAAACTGCTTCCAGACCGAGCCGAGCGGGTGGTCGAGTGCCTCGACCAGCAGCGGGATGCAGAACCCCAGACTGATGAGCGTTGCCGCCCAGAGGGCCTGAATCGTGCCGGTCAGGTTGGCCAGCGTTGTGGCGCTGTAGACCAGCGCCCGCGCCCCCGAAAAGAGCAGCGCCAGCCCGCCCAGCACACCAGCCAGATTTTTCAGCGCGTTCCAGACGCTCATGACCGGGAAGGCCATCGTATAGGCGGTATAGCCGTACTTCTGCGCATCCAGCTGCCGGCGTGGCGTTTCCTCCGAGGTGGAGAGCGCCTCGATCGTCTCGCCATAGGTGAACCTGTGCTGAAAGACAATGCTTGTCAGCACGAACAGCACAAACAGCCCCATCAGCAGACCGGTGCCGGTGTAGCTCAGCTCGCCGTCCCGCACAAAGACCGCCAGCACACCGCAGGCAGCCAGCAGCAGCACGGCCTTGCGGCAAAGCTCATCGCGGTCAGCCACGGCACACCGGCGGCGGCTCAGCAGGCAGACTGCCAGCGCCAGCCCCAGATTGGTAACGGCACCGGCCAGCGCCGTGCCGACCGCCAACGCCGTGACCGACATGCCTGCGGCAAGGAACGCCAGCACCAGCTGCGGCAGCGCCAGACAAAAGGGCGCAACCGTGCCCCCCACGACCCACATAGGCAGACCAAGCAGCGCGCAGCACCATGTGGTGCAGCGCCCCGCCAACCGGCTGCCCACCGCCGTGAGAACCAGACTGAGGGCGTAAATCAGAAGTGTTGCAAGTAAGATTTTCATCATCATATCGTAGGGGCGGATTCCCTATCCGCCCGAACCGGGCAGCCACCTGACGGGCGGATAGGGAATCCGCCCCTACAGGATATACAAGAAAAGGGATGCCTTGCAGCATCCCCTTTTTCTTAGTACGCTACGCCCCAAACGACCATCTTCTGGGCGGGCTTGCCGCAGACCGGGCAGACATCGCTCAGCTGCTCCTGCGCAAAGGGCATGCAGCGGCTGGACAGACCAGCCTCGCTCTTCATGGCCTCCTCGCAGGCCAGATCACCGCACCACATCGTCTTGATAAAACCGGTGTGCTCCTTGGCGATCTGCTTGACCTCCTCCATCGTGGTGGCGCTGTAGGTGCGGCGCTCGCGGTTCTGCAGTGCGCGCTCATACAGATCCTTTGCCAGAGCCTCCATAGCGGCGGGGATGGCCGTGGCCAGATCCTCAAACTTGACAAACTGCTTCTCGCGGGTGTCGCGGCGAACCAGCACGCACTGGCCGTTTTCGATGTCGCGGGGGCCGATCTCAAGGCGGACGGGCACGCCCTTCATCTCCCACTGGGCAAACTTCCAGCCGGGCTGCTTGTCGCTGTCATCCAGCTTGACGCGGGCATACTGGCCGATCTCGGCAGCCAGCTCGCGGCACTTGTCCAGCACGCCGGGCTTGTGGGCGGCCACCGGCACGATCACGACCTGAATGGGCGCGATGGCCGGGGGCAGGATCAGGCCGTCATCATCGCCGTGGGTCATGATGATGGCGCCGATCAGGCGGGTGGAGGCGCCCCAAGAGGTCTGGAACGGATACTGCAGCGTATTGTCACGGCCGGTAAAGGTCACATCGTAGGCGCGGCTGAACTTGTCGCCGAAGTAGTGGCTCGTGCCGCTCTGCAGGGCTTTGCCGTCCTTCATCATGGCCTCGATGGTGTAGGTCGCCTCCGCACCGGCAAACTTTTCCTTGTCGGTCTTGCGGCCCTTCAGCACAGGGATGCACAGGTCATGCTCGGCAAAGTCAGCGTAGCAGTTCAGCTGCTGCTCGGTCTCGGCCTTGGCCTCCTCGGCGGTCTCATGGATGGTATGGCCCTCCTGCCACCAGAACTCACGGGTGCGCAGGAACGGGCGGGTAGATTTCTCCCAGCGGACAACGCTGCACCACTGGTTGTACAGCATCGGCAGGTCACGGTAGGAGTGCAGCACATGGCTGAAATGGTCGCAGAACATCGTCTCGCTGGTGGGGCGCACCGCAAGGCGCTCCTCCAACGGGTCGCTGCCGCCGGCCGTGACCCAAGCAACCTCGGGGGCAAAGCCGTTGACCAGCTCGCCCTCCTTCTTGAGCAGGCTCTCGGGGATCAGCACGGGCATGGCCACATTCTCATGGCCGGTTGCCTTGAAGCGGGCGTCCAGATCCTTCTGGATATTCTCCCAGATGGCATAGCCATAGGGGCGCAGCACCACAAAGCCCTTGACGCTGGAATACTCTACCAGCTCCGCCTTGGTGCAGATATCGGTATACCACTGGGCAAAGTCGACCTCCTGTGCGGTGATCGCCTCAACCATCTTTTTCTTATCGTTCGCCATTTTTCTTATCCTCACACTCTCTTGAACAAAAGCGGGGCTGTTGTTCAGATTCTTTCTTCCAGATAGTTGACCACATCGCCGACGGTGTGGAAATTCTCGATGTCCTCATCGGGGATCTCAACGCCGAACTCATCGGACAGGGTGGTGATCATATCAATAACATCCAGACTGTCAGCGCCGAAATCGTTGACGATGTCGCTGTCGGCGGTGATTTTTTCAGGCTCGACCTCGAGCTGCTCTGCCAAATAATCACGGATGCGGCTGAAAACTTCGGAATCCATAATTTAACTCCTTTTTATACACAGATATACATTTAATATATATCGTATCTTTCTGCGAATGTCAAGGGGGTAAGTGGTAATTTTTCCCCCGCCCGCATAGGATTTGCGGGGAGGTGGGCCTATGGAGCTGAATTTTACAAAAATGCAGGGCGCGGGCAACGATTACCTGTATCTGGACTGCCGCAGAACGGGGCTGCCGCCTGATGCCGCCGCGCTGGCGGTGCAGCTTTCGCGGCGGCATTATTCCGTGGGGGCGGATGGGGTGATCTACCTCTGCCCGCCGCTGCTTGCGGACGGTGACGCCACAATGCGGATGTTCAACGCCGACGGCAGCGAGGGTGCGATGTGCGGCAACGGCGTGCGCTGTGCGGCGGAATTTTTATACACCCACGGTGTGCGGCGGGACTGCCTGCGCATCGACACACCGCGCGCCGGGCGGCGCATCCTGCGCCGTGTGGGCGCAGGGCTGTGGCAGGCCGAGATGGGCCGCTTTACCGCTGCCGGGGATGCCGTAGGCGCGCAAACGCTCGGCCGTGGGCCGCTGCTGGAGCAGCCCCTGTGCGCGGGCGGGCGCAGCTGGCGGGTCAGCTGCGTGGCTGTAGGCAACCCCCACTGTGTCATCTTTACCCGGGAGACCCCGCCCGCCGGGGAGGCACTGGCCCGGTACGGCCGCGCGCTGGAGCATCACCCGGCCTTTACCGGCGGCATCAATGTTGAGTTTGTGCAGCAGCTCAGCCCGCTGGCTTTGACCGCTTCCGTGTGGGAGCGCGGCAGCGGGGCCACGCTGGCCTGCGGCACCGGGGCCTGCGCCGCAGCGGCCGCCGCCGTGCTGACCGGCCGCTGCCCGCGCGGCGCGCCCATTTTGGTGCAGATGCCGGGCGGCACACTGGAGGTGCAGGTGTGCCGGGATGACACCATACTGCTGACCGGTGATGCCGTCACGGTGTTCTGCGGCACGGTGCAGCTTGAGTCTTGCAAAGCGCCGCCGGGTGTGGTATGATAAGGATACTATTATTTTGTCTGGAAGGAGGCTGTGGCCATGAATATTCACGAATCCGCAGAGGATTATCTTGAAAAGATCCTGATGCTGCAGGAAAAGAAGGGCTCCGTGCGCTCGATCGATATTGCGGTGGCCATGGGGTTTTCCAAGCCCAGCGTCAGCGTGGCGATGAAAAACCTGCGCGAGAACGGCTATATTTCGATGGACCCGGATGGCTTTATCAAGCTGGAGGCCCCCGGCATGGAGATTGCGCAGCGCATCTACGGCCGCCACCGCGCGCTTACGGCGTTCTTTGTGGCGCTGGGTGTTGACCCGGACATTGCTGCCCGGGACGCCTGCAAGGTGGAGCATGACCTGAGCGAGGAAACCTACCGCAAGATGATCGACTTTGCCGAGAAAGCTACGCAAAACAAGTGACCCCGATGCCTGAAGCACAGAGGGCAGTGTGCGCCGCCGCGCCGCTGCCGCCTGTGCTTTTTTTGCTTATCCGGGGGTGCCGCGCCCAACATTTTTTGCACAAACCACCGTTTCTGTTCTTTTTTTGTCCATAATTATGCGGTATAATAGATATAGTAACCGCTCTGTGCGGCTGTAGGAGGAAATCAAGATGGCAAATGAAAAAATTCTGGTCGTCGATGACGATAAAAATATCTGCGAGCTGCTCCGCCTCTACCTTGTCAAGGAGGGCTACAATGTGACGATGGTCCATGACGGCTCGGCCGCGCTGACTGAGTTTGACAAGCTGCACCCCGATCTGGTGCTGCTCGATGTCATGATGCCGGTCATGGACGGCTGGGAGGTCTGCCGCAAGATCCGCGCCAAGGACAACACCCCCATCATCATGCTGACCGCCAAGGGCGAGACCTATGACAAGGTGCTGGGTCTTGAGCTGGGTGCCGATGACTACATTGTCAAGCCGTTTGACGCCAAGGAGGTCACGGCCCGCATCAAGGCCGTGCTGCGCCGTTCCTCCGCCAAGGAGGAGGAGAACAAGGGCGTCTACGATTTTGACAACCTGCACCTCGACATGAACCGCTATGAGCTGAAGGTCAAGGGCAAGGTCGTCGAGGCCCCGCCCAAGGAGCTGGAGCTGCTGGCCTGTCTGGCGGGCCACCCCAACCGTGTCTACACCCGCGACCAGCTGCTGGACGAGGTGTGGGGCTTTGAGTACTACGGCGATTCCCGCACGATTGATGTCCATGTCAAGCGCCTGCGCGAAAAGCTGGAGGGTGCCTCCGAGCAGTGGAGCCTGAAAACCGTCTGGGGCGTCGGCTATAAGTTCGAGGTCAAGGAATGAGCCGCCGCAACACGATCAGCCGCGAGTTTTTTGCGACCATCGCCGCCGTGCTGGTGCTGGGCCTGAGCGTTATGTGCGCCATCCAGACCGCACTGTCGGCGGCCTATTTTATCAGCGAGCGTAAAAGCTCGCTGACCGATGTGCTGAACGGCGCAACCGCGCTGAGTGAGCGGTTTGCTGATGAGGGGTCGATCGTGACCCGTCCCCTGCAGGGCGAGGATCTTGTCGAGCGCGCCCACAGCGGGTTTGAGCTGTTCAACACCACCTCCGGCGCGCTGGTCTTTATCGCTGACAAAAGCGGCAGCATCCTGCTGCACACCGGGGACGAGGCGTTCACCGGCGCGAGTGTACCGCCTGCTTACATTGCACAGCTTGATGAAGGCAGCGATATTTTTGAGACCGGCACGCTGGACGGCGTGTACAACGCAAAATACTACACTGCCGGGCGGCGCATTACCGTCGGCGGGCAGGACGGCTACCTGTTTGCCGCCAGCCCCATGAACGCCTTAGGCAGCTATATGACCGACATGCTGGCCATGTTCGGCATTTCGGCCGCTGCCATCCTGCTGCTGTGCAGCGTGCTGTGCTGGGTATTGGCCCGCCGCATCACCGGCCCGATCGAGGACATCAGCGAGGCCGCGCGGCGGCTGGGCAGCGGTGATTTTACCGCCCGCGCCCCGGTGGACGGCTGCGTGGAGCTGGCCGACTTTGCGACCACCTTTAACAATATGGCCGCTCGGCTGCAGACCATCGACAATTCCCGCGGGCAGTTCATGGGCAACATCGCGCATGAGCTGCGCACCCCGATGACGACCATCAAAGGCTTCATCGACGGTATGCTGGACGGCACCATCCCGCCCGAGGAGACAAAGCACTACCTCGGCATCGTCTCGCAGGAGACAGGCCGTCTGGCGCGGCTGGTCCAGAACATGCTGGACATCACCAAGCTGGAGGCAGGCGAGGTGCCTATCCACGCCCAGACCTACGATCTGTGGAAAACCGTCACCGATGTCGTACTCAGCGATGAGCAGCGCATTGAGGACGGAAAAATCGACATACAGGGGCTGGGCGGCGACCCGCTGCCGATCTATGCTGACCCGGATTTTGTGCATCAGGTCGTGTATAACATCGTAGACAACGCCATCAAGTTTACCCCGGCGGGCGGTGCCATCCGCTTTGCCGCCGAAAAGCATGGGAGCATGGTGGAGGTGCGCATCGAGAACACGGGTGCAGGCATCGCCCCCGAGGCCCTGCCCTTTGTGTTTGAGCGTTTCTATAAAGAGGACCGTTCCCGCGGCATGAACACGCGCGGCAGCGGGCTGGGGCTGCATATCTGCAAGATCCTCATCAACCTTTCGGGCGGGCAGATCCACGCCGAGAGCGAGGAGGGCAAATGGTGCCGGTTTGTGTTTACCCTGCCGGCCGGGCAATAAGGTTATAATTAGGAAGCGGACGCGAGATCGCGCCCGCTTTTTTGTGTAGAAAAAAGGCTTCCCCCTAGGGGGAAGCTGTCCGCGCAGCGGACTGATGAGGGGTAAAGTTATTGTAGCGACCCGCTACCGGGCAATAGAGAAACCTCCGCCCCTCATCCGGCGCTTCGCGCCACCTTCCCCCAAAATGGGAAGTCTTTTTTGGAAACCCTGTAAGATTTTCCTTCCTGCACCGGTCTATATAGTCAGAACCCACACAAAGGAGGTACCAACATGAAGGACCGGGAATTGACCCGATTGCTGCAGACGCACCCGGAGGAGGGTCTGGAGGCAGCCATGCTTGCCTACGCGCCGCTGGTAAAGGCGGTGCTGAACCGCATCCTGCCGCAGAATCCCTGCGACCGGGAGGAATGCATGGCCGATGTCTTTGTTTCGCTCTGGCGCAATGCGGCCAAGCTGGAGCGCACCGCAACACCGCTGCGGCCGTGGCTCCTTGTCACGGCGCGCAACAAGGGCATCGACCGCTACAACGCCCTGCGCCGCCGCGAGGCACTCTCGCTGGATGACGGCCTGGCCGAAACGCTCGGCGAACTGGCTGAGTTTGACCACGCCACCGCCGATGCCGCCGACCTTGTCGGGGCGCTGGTAGCCGCCATGGCCCCGCCCGACCGGGACATCTTTCTGCGCAAGTATTATCTGTTGCAATCCGGCAAGGAGATCGCCGCCGCGCTGAACATGAGTGTTGAGAGCATCAACACCCGCCTGAGCCGCGGGCGCGACCGTCTGCGCCGCCAACTGACAGAGAAGGGAGTGTACACCCATGCGTAACAAAAATTTTGATGCCGATTTGTTGAAAACGCTGAATGAGCAGCCGATGCCCGCCGCCCCGCTGACCGATGATGAATTTGCCCGCGTGCTGGGCGCGGCCTGCGCCAAGCTGCCGCAGGAAAAAAAGACTGTCAAGCGCCGTTTTCCGTGGGGGCGGGTGGCCGCAGCAGCCGCAGCCTGCGTGGCCGTGGGGCTGGGCAGCATCAACTTTGCCGCCCCCGCCGTGGCCGAGCAGCTGCCCATGGTGGGCAGCCTGTTCAGCTGGCTGAACCGCGGCGGGCAGGACGACTATGTTTCGCTGCAAAGTGAGCAGCTAAACAAATACGCCGAGACGGTGGAAGCCACTGCCGAGAGCGCCGACACGCCCTACACCCTGACGCTGGGGCAGGTGTTTAACGATGGCGACTGGCTGCGCATCAGCCTGATGCTGACTGCTGAGGACGATAGTCTGGCAGGGTTCAACGCCATCGGCCCCAGCGAGGACGCCGTAAAAAAGGCACTGCAGAACGGCGGCGGGCAGTACAGCACGCTGGTGGTGGATAACGGCATGGAATTGAACGGCGGTGTTACCTTTGAAAAACGCGATGACCGCACCTTTGTGATGGGCATCAATTATGAGCTGTTCCTTGCGCACGATGATTTGGCCGGGCACACGGCCACGCTGACGCTGTCCGACCTCATGGCCTGCAACAAGAGTATTCTCGAAACCGATGGCCAGAGTTATTGGCACTATGACTACGCAGACCAGACCCCGCTACCCGGCAGCTACACGCTGACCTTTACCATTCCCGAGGTCAGCGATGCGGGCGTGCGCACGATGGATACACCCGTGGAGCAGAACGGCATCACCCTGCAAAGCATCACGGCCACGCCCGCCGCGACCAAAGTGCTGCTGTCCTTCCCGCCTGAACAGCATTGGGTCAGCGTAAAGCTCTACACGGCGGACGGTACCGAGCTAAAGCATGAGCGCGGCGAGGGCGGCTGGTGGACCGACGGCAGCTGGACGGCAGACCCTTCGGATTTTGACAACCCGGACCAATGCACCAAGGCCCACTACGACTACTTTGATGCCGTGCCCGAAAACTGCCGCAGCCTGACGGTAAAGGTCTACGATTTTGACACCGATGCAGAGCTGACGACCTTTACCGTGGAACTGCCGTAAAGGCTTCCCCCTCGGGGGAAGCTGTCAGCGGCCCCGCCCGCTGACTGATGAGGGCAGAGCACGCCAGCATTACCCGTGAGCGGACGGCAGTGAAACACCTCCCCCTCATCCGGCCCTGCGGGGCCACCTTCCAGTCTACGCGCTAAGAGCCGCCTTCGGCGGTTGCGCTCCGACACGCGCCTGCGGGCGCAGCCCAAAGGGGAAGGCAGGTGTTTACTCCACCACCTCACACCCCGGAAAGTACCATTCCAAAATTTCCCGCCAGCTCTTGCCCTGCTCGGCCATGGCTTTCGCGCCGTACTGGCTCAGGCCCACGCCGTGGCCGTAGCCGCGGGTCGTAAAGGCAAATGCGTTCTCCCCCGCGTCATAGTCCACGGTGAACGCTGCAGACCGCAGACTGAGCGCACTGCGCAGCCTTGTCCCGGCAAACACCTGCCCGCAGACCGGCATCTGCGCCAGATACCCCGCTTCGTCCCGCACACCCTCGCCGAACCAGTCGGCGGGGGTGTTTTGTATCTCCTCCGCCGCAAGGCCAAGGCCAAGCAGGGCGGTATAGACCTGCTCGGCGCTGTAGGTGACGGTCATTTCATATCCCGACGCGTCGGCGTCCCACGGTGAGTCGACCCCCTGTAAGTACGGCACCGCCTGCGTCCAGACATTTTGGCTTGCCTCGGTCCTTCCTGTGCTGATGCTGTGGTAGCAGGCTGCAGCGGGCACACCGTCCCAGCACAGCACCGCCCCCGCTGCAGTCTGCGCCAGTGCGGCAAGTCTGCCATAGCTGCTGTCGAACGCATCGCCCCAGCGCGCCTGCAGCACCTCAGCATCGGTCCAGCCTGCACAGCGGGCACTGCTGCAGCTAAACGCTGCGCCGTTCAGGCTCAGGGCGTAGCTGTGGGCGGCTACCATCTGGGCCAGAATTGCATCCTCGGGCCAGTCGGGCGGCATCTCACTGGCGGCTGTGCCGATGAGAAACGCCTGCACGCTGACGGTGCGCGTCTCGCCGTCATCCTCAATAAGTATCGGTGCGGCCGCATCAAAGCTGCGCTCTGCCGGCACGGCGGTGGGCTGCGGCTGCGGCGTGGCGGCTGGCTGTGCAGTTGCGGGCGGCGGCTCACTGCTAACAGCCGTCGGCCTTGCCAGCGGCAGCGCCGCAAAGGGCGCGGCAAGGGCCAGCAGGGTCAGCACCGCCGCACGGCGGAATGTTTTTTTCAAGGGGCGTGCCCTCCTTGCAATTTGCGGCGCGGGGCGGTACAATAGGGGTATCCCCGCGCGGCTTGTCCCATGTATATGCGGCGGCCGCGCCCTGTATGAAACGAGGCACTTTCATGAAAAATAAACATCCCAACGCCATTGCAGTGCTGGCCTTAGGGCTGGCTATGGCCGGTCTGCATCTGGCCGACCTGCTGCTCTGGTCCGATGCTGAAACCGGCTTTGCCGCGGCGGGTTCCGTCTGGCTGCGGTACATCCCGTGGCTGGCGGCGCTGGCACTGCCCTACCTGCCCGCCCGCCGCGCGGCAGCCCAGCCTGCCGGCCTGCAGGATACCTGCCGGCCGCTCGGCATCTGCATGGCACTGACCGGCGCTGTGCTGGTCGCCGCCGGTTTTTCCGCCGTCAATGTCGTCATCTACGCCGTGCAGTTCCCCGCGTTCTTCTCCGCCGGTTACCCGGTGTGGGCGGCCTGGGCGGATTTTCTGCTGCCGGTTTTCTGCGGCGGCTGGCTGCTGTATTACGCCGTGCGGGCGTTCAGCGGCTTCGGCATGCAGCGCCAACGGCTGGGCCGCCCGCTGTTGGCCGGGGTCGTACCGCTGTTCTTCCTCTGGAAGCTGCTCTGGCGCTTTCAGTTCACCCCTGCCTCGCTCCATCGGCTGCCCTGCTCCCTGCGGGTTCTCAGCGCCGCAGCCGCCCTGCTGCTGGCGGTCGTGCTGCTGAAGGTGTTCCTTGTGCCGGGGCTGCCCTGCGGCCACACACTGTTTGCGGCGGGCACCGGGGCGTTTCTGCTTTGCACCGGGCTGGAGCTGCCCCAGACCCTGTTTGAGGCAGCGCGCGGCATGCTGGTCCTGCCGGACCTGCTGACCGGCATCGGCATCGGCCTGTTCGGGCTGTGCGGGCTGGTCTGCGCATGGCAGGCCTGCGGGGAGGAAACCGAATAACACCGCAGGGGGCGAGTCAGACTCGCCCCCTGCATTTTTTATAGCCGGTCATTCCTCCTCCACGCAGAACCCCTGCAGGTAGACCCTTGGCGCGCTGTAGCGGTCCAGCAGCAGCTCTGCCAGTGCGGGGGCTTCCCGCAGCGGCAGACCCTGTGCCGGGGCCATACGCACCGCTGCTGCGTACCGTCCGCCGTCCCCGGTCGTGACATAGGCACCACAGCGGTGCAGCAGCGCGGGCAGATCCCCGGGCATCCTATCCGGCCTGCCGCCCTGCAGGGTCAGCACAGCGGCCTCGCCGTGGGGCAGCACGCGGATCACCGCCCGGCCGCCGCTGCGCAGCACCCCGCGCAGAAAGCTCAGCACAACGCCGTGCAGCAGCCCGCGCGGCAATGCGGCGGGCTGCACCTCCTCTGCCGGGCAGAGATACAGCCAGCCGCCGCGGCAGGCTGCCAGCTCCCGGCAGGCATCGCACAGCACCTCCAATTCGGTGTTCAGCTCCAGCGCCTGCGCCGGAACCGGGGCCGTCAGCGCCTCGGCCGTCATAACCAGCCGCAGCGAGGATACTATGTCTGCCCCGCGCGCCGCAGCCGCCGCCAGCGCTGCGCGTGTCTGCCCGAAAACCGGCATGGCACTCCCCCACTTTCTCTGCAAATTCTGCCCTTAGTCTGCCCCGCGTTTACGCCCGGCGCAGTGGTAATAGCTGGAATTTCAAAAAATATGCAGATTTTTTGAAAAAATCGTGTTAAAAGAATAACACCCCTCTTGCAGAAACGCTGCAAATGGGGTACAATAGTACCATACCGACGAGCGGGTGACCGCTCATAAGGTGAAAAAGACAAATCTTGGGAGGATTTCACTATGGCTGTTAAAGTTGCTATCAATGGTTTTGGCCGTATCGGCCGTCTGGCTTTCCGTCAGATGTTCGAGGCTGACGGTTACGAAGTCGTCGCCATCAACGATCTGACCAGCCCCGCTATGCTGGCTCACCTGCTGAAGTACGACACTGCACAGGGTTCTTTCCTGGGCAAGATCGGCGAGAACAAGCACACCGTTGAGGCTGGCGAGGATTACATCGTCGTCGACGGCAAGAAGATCACCATCTACGCAATTAAGGATGCCAAGGATTGCCCCTGGGGCGAGCTGGGCATCGACGTCGTTCTGGAGTGCACCGGCTTCTACACCAGCAAGGCTAAGGCCGAGGCTCACATTCAGGCTGGCGCCCGCAAGGTCGTTATCTCTGCTCCCGCTGGCAACGACCTGAAGACCATCGTCTACTCCGTCAACGAGAAGACCCTGACCGCTGACGATCAGGTCATCTCCGCTGCTTCCTGCACCACCAACTGCCTGGCCCCCATGGCCGACACCCTGAACAAGGCCTTCCCCATCGTCTCCGGCATCATGACCACCGTTCATGCTTACACCGGCGACCAGATGATCCTCGACGGCCCGCAGCGCAAGGGCGATCTGCGCCGCGCTCGTGCTGGTGCTCAGAACATCGTTCCTAACTCTACCGGCGCTGCCAAGGCCATCGGCCTGGTCATCCCCGAGCTGAACGGCAAGCTGATCGGCTCTGCTCAGCGCGTTCCCGTCCCCACCGGCTCCACCACCATTCTGGTCGCCGTTGTCAAGGGCAAGGACGTCACCAAGGAAGCCATCAACGCCGCCATGAAGGCTGCTGCCTCTGAGAGCTTCGGCTACAACGAGGATCCGATCGTTTCCTCCGATGTCATCGGCATGCGCTACGGCTCTCTGTTCGATGCCACCCAGACCATGGTCGCTAAGATTGACGACGACACCTATCAGGTTCAGGTCGTTTCTTGGTACGACAACGAGAACTCCTACACCTCTCAGATGGTCCGCACCATTAAGTACTTCGCTGAGCTGTAATCTGCGAGTAGCTTAACTGCGAAACAGCATTAAATAATCCCCGCCCCTTCCGCATTGTGCAGAAGGGGCGGGGATTTGTGTTGTTATGGTCTATTGCGCTCGCTGATGTAATCCACCAGATTGTAAATTAAGCGCTTTTCCTGTTCGCTCATACCGCGCAGGCTGATTTGTTCTTCTGTGGCAAGCCCTAATATATCGTCCGTGGTCGTGTGGAACAACTGCGCCATTTCCACGAGGTAGGCCGCCGTGGGAGAGGATAACTCCATTTCCCATGCGTTTACACTGGCGCGCGTCACACCCAATTTGCGGGCCAGCGCAGCCTGTGAAAGCCCCATGTTTTCGCGCAGCCTTTTGATGTTATCAGAAATCAAGCTATCACTTCCTTCTACTGATAACTTTACTATGCGGCAGATGATATATAATTATCTATATATGTATAGTTTTATTGACAATGTGCAAAAGAGACTGTATAATGAGGATAGATTCTATGCAGAAATTCAAAAAGAAAGTGAAGTGTTTGTTATGGATTCTCCCTCGCGCAAAAGTCAAAATAAGGTGCTTGTTTTGATAGTGGGGCTATTGATTGTTGCTGTAATTGCAGCCTATGGCGTAATAAGCAGTGGCGTCTTAGAAGAAAAAATTGATGCTGAAATGGAGATTACAGCACAGATTGAAAGTGATAATCTTGCCTATGTAACAGTTGAAACAAACTTGCCCGATGAGACGAATATAATCATAAGTTTGGTTGGCGCAGGCAATTCAAACGATACAGGCTATAATACAAATTACAAAGCAGACGATTCCTTACAGATTGTTGATGGAAGGGCAGTAGCAGGGCCGTTCTCAAATAATGGCGTGGCCCTCCCTTTTGGTAACTATAAAGTTGAAGTGACGGTTCCGCTGGCAGAGACGCAGCCACAAGATGTGCAAAAAGTATTTGGAAAGAATATGCGCAATGTGAGGGGCGATCTTGTTGTAGAAGATGAAAGCGGAAACTATCTGTATAAAGAAACTGCCCTTACAATGCCAGATTTAGCAAATGGGTTGACTACGCAGGAAAAGAAACTTTATGATGGGGCATTGTCTTGGATAGTGATGCAGCGCCTAGCAAGCATTAAGGGCGGTCAAGATATTATTGTAAGCAATATGTCGTTTAACGATGCTGTCAGAGATGATACGCGGGGAATGGTGTGGATTGATTATAAAACGACAACCTACAATTTTGATGCAGACAAAAGTTTGGATTCCGAAAACCATGAAGCGTTGATGTTGCTCGATTATATTGGAGTAACAAAGCGATTCACTAATATTCCGATAGGTTACATTTTTGATGATGCAGCAGATGATTTTGGTCTGACATACTACGCTGTAAAGTATTCAACAGACCACACCTACACAAGTGACGAATTGGAGCATATCAATAAAGCGCTTGAACAACTTACCAGTTGGGTGAAGATTGAACGCGATGGATTTGATGAGGTTATAAGTACATCATAAAAAAGAGGCATTAAAATGAAAAAGATACTTGGGATTGTGTTAGCACTTACAATAGCATTTGCAATGACCGCCTGCGGCGCACAGGAGGATGGTGTGCATGCTGTGTCAACCAGTAAAGGATTCAAGTGCGAGACATGCGCTGGTTCCGGGAAAAAAGTCGCAGCAAGCTATTGTGTGACAAAGAATGGCGTAGACCATTACCTTTGCTCAAATTGCAGATGGTATTATTTTCCCAATTTGTAAGGATAATATGAAATGATTACTGTATTCCCCTGTTGATTATGATTGTATGTTGCCTAATATTTGGCTGAAACTGAACTGCAAACGATTGTGGCACCTTGATTGCGGTTGGTACTATATTGCTCATCGTGTTTGAAATTTCGGGCATATTCTTGGGCTAAATCAAATGTAAGAACGATGCGGGCAATACAGCGGAAACGAAAGAAACAATACCAATGGAAAGGCGCTTGCCCCCAAAGCAGAGGCAAGCGCCCTTTTTGTTTGCTCTCCATATCCGCTTAGCGTATTCCCCACACTCCGCGGAATGGTTTCCCCCATTCGTTCGCCGCAGTCAATATATGCCCGCCAGCCATCGGCAGCCTTGAAAAGATGCACGATGTGTGATATACTTTGTCTATATGTCAAAATCCAATGACGGGAGATACAAAACGCTATGAAATTAGGTATCGTGGGTCTGCCCAATGTGGGCAAATCGACTTTGTTCAATGCGCTGACCAGCACACAGAATGCGCAGGCAGCCAACTACCCCTTCTGCACCATTGAGCCGAACTCCGGCATTGTGCCGGTGCCTGATGCACGGCTGGACAAGCTGGCCGAGATTTGGCAGACCGACAAGAAAACCTCTGCCATTGTTGAATTTGTCGATATTGCAGGCCTTGTCAAGGGTGCCAGTCAGGGCGCGGGCCTCGGCAACAAGTTTCTGGGGCATATCCGCGAGTGCGATGCCATCGTCCATGTGGTGCGCTGCTTTGACGATGACAACATCATCCATGTTGTGGAGGATGTCAACAAGCCCGAGAGCGTTGACCCCATCCGCGACATTGATGCCATTGATCTGGAGCTGATTCTGGCCGATCTGGAGGTCGTCAGCAACCGCCTTGGCCGCCAGCAGAAGGCCGCCAAAACCGGCAACAAGGCTGCCGCGGCGGAGGCTGGCTGGCTGGCGGAGCTGGCCTCTTGGCTCGAGGGCGGCAAGCCGGCGCGTTCCTTCGACTTTGACGAGGGTGACGATGCACAGAAGGCCGTCCGCAAGGAGCTTGGCCTGCTCTCCGCCAAGCCGGTCATCTACGCCTGCAATGTGGGCGAGGACGATCTGCTCGGCGGGCTGGACGAGAATCCCTACTTCCCGCTGGTGGCCGCCCGCGCCAAGGAGGAAAACGCGCAGGCTATCCCCATCTGCGCCAAGACCGAGGAGGACATTGCCGGCTCCACGCAGGAGGAAAAAATCGCGTTCCTGCAGGAAATGGGCATTGAATCCACCGGTCTGGACAAGCTCATCAAGGCCAGCTATGAGCTGCTGGGTCTTATCAGCTTTTTGACTGACGGCAAAAAAGAGTGCCGTGCTTGGACCATCAAGCGCGGCACCAAGGCCCCGCAGGCCGCCGGCAAGATCCACAGCGATTTTGAGCGCGGCTTCATCCGCGCACAGGTCATTGCCTACAAGGATCTTGAGGACGCCGATTTCAACTATGCCGCCGTCAAGTCCAAGGGCCTGCAGCGCACCGAGGGCAAGGAATATGTTGTGAATGACGGCGATGTCATCGAGTTCCTGTTCAATGTATAATTGCCCGAACAACGCCGTTTTTTAGGAGAATTCAAGATGATTATTGGCATTATGGGCGCTATGCCCGATGAAGTGGACCAGCTGTGTGCCCGGTTGGAAAATGTAACCAAGGAGCAGTACGCCGGGGTGGAATACCACTGCGGCACCCTGCACGACAAGCAGGTCGTTGTCTGCTGTGCAGGCATGGGCAAGGCCAACGCTGCCTCCACCGTGCAGGTGCTTTGCACAAAATACTGCATTGACAGGCTGATTTTCAGCGGCATTGCCGGCAACATGACCAGCAAGATCGGCATCGGCGATGTCTGCATCGGCGAGACGGTCGTTTACCATGATGCAGAGCTGAGCATGATCGCCCAAAGCGCACCGTTCCAGACCGAATACCACGGGGACTCCGCTCTTGTGCAGACCGCGCTGGACGCCTGCGCGGCCTGCGGCGTGAAGGCCATTGCGGGCAAGATCGCCACCGGCGACACCTTTGTAGGCGATGCCGAGACGAAAAAAGCCATCGAGGAAAAGTGCCATCCCGACTGTGTCGAGATGGAGGGCGCTGCGGTCAGCCAGATCGCCGGGCGCAACGATGTCCCCTGCGTCATCCTGCGCGCCATGAGCGACAACGCGGACGAGAGCGGCTATGAGGTTCTGGTCGTCAAGCAGTTCAGCATTGCGGAGTACATCAAGACCGCGACCGAGATCGTCGCACGGATGATCGAGAGTCTGTAAATTCTTATAAAAAAGCACCTGCCTGTGTGGAATAGGCAGGTGCTTTTTTGTTGTAGAGGGCGGTGGCCTCGACGCCCCGCGGGCGCATGTCGGTGCGCGTCCGCCATGGCAATCCATTTGCGGGCAATAAGGGCAAGCTTGCCCCTCATCAGTCTGCTTCGCGGACAACTTCCCCCAAGGGGGAAGCCTTTCTCAAAAATACGCCTTGATCTGGAACTTATCCTCCGCTGCTTTTTCCTCCACCTTCAGATGCTCGTGGTTGAAGTCAAACTTTACGCTCTTGCAGTCATCGGTGTTGCGGGTCAGACGCAGCAGCTGCTCGACCCGCTTCTGCTCCTCCTTCGTATAGAAAAGGTAGCTTGCGCCCTGCTTGCGGGCACGGCCGGTGCGGCCGATGCGGTGGGTGTAATGCTCGTTTTCCTCGGGCACATCGTAGTTGATGACCGCGTCCACATCGGAGACATCAATGCCGCGGGCTGCAACATCGGTGGCCACCAGCACATCGATCTCACCGGCCTTGAACCGGGTCATGATCCGGTTGCGCTCCGCCTGCGACAGGTCGCCATGCAGGCAGTCCACATTAAAGTTCAGGCGCGCCAGCTGGTTGGCCAGCATACCGGTGTTATACTTAGTGTTGCAGAAGATCATGACCCGCTTGTAGCCCTCGGAGATGATGATCTGCGCGGCATCCGCCAGCTTGTCGCGGCCGGTGGTCAGCAGCTTGTACTGGGCGATCTTCGGGCTGGAATCCTCAACGGGCTGAACGCTGACCTCGGCGGCATTGTGCTGGTACAGCCAGCCGATGTCCAGCACCTCGCGGCTGATCGTGGCCGAGAACATCGACAGGCTCTCGCGGTGCTTCATCAGGTCGATAATGTACTTCACATCCTTGTAGAAGCCCATGTTCAGCATCTCATCGGCCTCGTCCAGCACCACGGTCCGGACCTGCGACACATCAATGGCATGGTGCCGGTAATGGTCCATCAGGCGGCCCGGCGTAGCCACAACGATCTGGCACCCCTGCTTGAGCTGGCGCTGCTGCTTATCCATGCCTGCGCCGCCGTAGACGCAGACGATCTTGATTTCCGGCAGGAACTGCGCCAGATTTTGCAGGTCCTGCGCGATCTGCTGGGCCAGCTCACGCGTGGGGCTCAGGACGACTGCCTGCGGCTTGAGGCTGGCAGGGTCCACCTTGGACAGGATGGGGATACCGAACGCCACCGTTTTGCCGGTGCCTGTGGGCGCCTTGGCGATCATATCATGCCCGCCCAGCATCAGCGGGATGGCCTTCTCCTGAATTTCGGTCATATCGGTAAAGCCCATCGCCTGCGTAGCGCGGATGATCTCGGGCGAAACATTGGTAAGCTCGGTAAACTGCATGGTCATACTGCCTTTCGGTTTTTTACTATTATAACAACATTTTGCGCTGCCTGCAACCCACAAAAAAAGCTTCCCCCGCAGGGGAAGGCTTTTCTTACTTGTTCTTACTCGTCCGCCGGGCCGCCTTGCCGGAGGTTTTCTTCTCGGTCTGGGTGCGGGTCGTGCGCCGCGGCTCCTCCTTGGGCTTGGGGGCAGGCGTTTCCTTATTCAGCAGCCGCTCGGGCACAGGATCGAGCCTCCAAAGCTGGTTCTCACCGAATACATCCTGCCAGATCTGGGCCTGCGTGCCGTTGTCAACGCGCATACCTACAAGGTCGATGACCTTATCCGCGAGCACATTGCGCAGCTTGACCTTGCCGCCGCCCGCGTCAACGATCTGCCAGCGCTGACCGGCACCGGCCGTGCGGCTCCACTGGTGTACCCATGTTCCGTTGCTGACGCCGGACATAGCCAGATCCATGACCTTGCCGGTAAAGCGGTTTTTGATGCGGTACTCGCCCTCGGCCGATTCCTCAAAGCTCCACTGCTGCCAAGGCTGGCCCTCATAACTCCACAGACGGACCGAGGCACCGTTCTCGGTGTTGAAATCGGCCACTTCCAGCACGCGGCCGTTGGCTGCTGCAATCGTATAGTAGGCATCCGGGCGGATGACGGTTTGGGCAGATTTCCTCATGGTAGATCCTCCTTTTAGACAGAATCACATACAGTGTCTGTCCGTTTTTTTCATTATAGCACAACTGCCGCGCGCTGTTTCACCAAAATTTCACAGCCGAGTTTGGCCATTCTGCCAAGGTTTTTGGCATAGCGCCGTTTTTATGGACATTTTTGTCCGTCCGGCACTTGCATTTTTTGTACATATGTATTATTATATAGTATACGTTTGTGTGCAGTCGCAGTACGGCTGTACGGAGGGAGAGTTCAGCTATGAGAATCGCATTAATTGCCCACGATTCCCGCAAGGAGTTGATGGCGCAGTTCTGCACAGCCTATCTGCGCATTTTGTCGGAGAACGAACTGGTTGCCACCGGTGTGACCGGCAAGATCGTCCACGATGCCACAGGGCTGCCGGTGCGCTGCCTGTATCCGGGCGGGCGCGGCGGTGCTGAGCAGATCGCTGCCATGATCGGCTGCGGTGAGATCGACATGCTGCTCTTTTTCCGCGATCCGGTCAGCGCCAAGCCCGGCGAGCCGAATGATGTGATGCTGCTGCGCCTGTGTGACATGCACACGATCCCCGTTGCCACCAACATTGCCACAGCCGAGGTGCTGATCCACGGCCTTGAGCGCGGTGACCTTGCCTGGATCGAGCTGCAGCGCGGACGGAAGTGACCCATAACAAAACCAACAGCCCCGACCTGCCGGCCGGGGCTGTTTTTATTGTCCGTCTTACTGGTACACGATGGCACTCTTGACCTTGTTGGCGGCGTCTGCACCGGCCAGCATACGGGCCAGCGCCAGCGCAAAGGGGATGGCTGCCCCCAGTGCCTCACCGGTGACAATATTTTCGTCAATCGTGATGGGCAGGCCCGTGTAGCTGGCCCCGGCGGCGGTCAGGTCAGCGTCCATGCCGGGGTAGACCGTTGCCTTTTTGCCGTTCAGCACGCCGAAGGCCGCCAGTGCCGTAGGCGCTGCACAGATAGCCGCAACCAGTTTGCCGCCCGCGGCAAAGTCCTGACAGACCTTTTTGACCGTGGCATCGGCCTTGAGATTCGGCACGCCGGGGATACCGCCGGGCAGGATGCAGGCATCAAAGGCCGCATAGTCCAGTTCCTCAGCCAGCGCATCGGCCACCACATGGATGCCGCGGGCGCTTGTGACGGTCTTTTGCCCTCCCACTGCGGCGATCGTGACCTCCACACCGGCGCGGCGCAGAATATCCACGCAGAGCAGGCCCTCGCATTCCTCCAGCCCGGGGGCAAAAAAGATAACAGCTTTAGACATAGCAAACATCTCCTTATTCAGTCAAACGGATGGAATCCTTTCGTAATATTGCGCACACCCGGCAGCGGGCTTTTCAGGCCGCGCAGGGTCTGCACCAGCCCTACCAGAGAGAGGGCGTCCACCAGCAGCGTCAGGGTCAGGCCCATCTCGCTGCCGTGCGGCAGAAACCCAACACAGGCGCAGACCGTTGCCAGTGCCAGCAGCACAAGGCCCTGATTCAGATGAAATTTCACGAAATCATCGTGCCGCCATTTGCTGCAGGCAGGGATCAGAATCAGCACATTCAGGTAGCAGAGCGCTCCCATCAGCTTCGCGGTGCGGGGCGGCTGCACGGGGCAATCCACCGGGACACGCTTTTCTGCGGGCTGCGCAGCGGGTGCGGGGTGTTTTTTCTTTTTCTTATTGGCCACAATGAACCTCCGTCCCGGCAGTATGTAAGGCAGCGGGCCGCCGGACTCCCCTGCCACATTTTATTTAATTGTACCGCATTCGGCTTGCTTTTTCAACAAATCTGTGCAATTCGGCACATTTGGGGGGAAGTGGTTGTATTCCCCCACGCAAAATGCTAAAATTTCATTATTATCGGAAAGAGGAGAGTACAAATGGAAGAGCTTCGTTCTTTTTTCAAGCGCAAGGATGTCATCATCTCGGCGCATCGCTACGGCATTGACGCCATGGGCGCCATGGCACAGGGCCTGTTTGCCAGCCTGCTCATCGGCACGATCATCAAGACATTGGGCCAGCAGACCGGGCTTGCTTTTCTTGTCATGGCGGGCGGGTATGCCGCTGCCGTGGCAGGCCCGGCCATGGCTGCCTCCATCGGCTATGCGCTCCATGCACCGCAGCTTGTGCTGTTCAGCCTGATTGCCGTGGGCGGTGCCGCCAATGAACTGGGCGGTGCAGGCGGCCCGCTGGCCGTTTACCTTATCGCAATCGTTGCGGCTGAGGTCGGCAAGCTGGTAAGCAAGGAGACCAAGGTCGATATTCTGGTCACCCCGGCGGTCACGATTCTGGTTGGCGTAGGGCTCAGCGCGCTGTGCGCCCCGGCCATCGGCGCAGCGGCGTCCGCCGTGGGCAGCCTGATCATGTGGGCCACCGAGCTGCAGCCCCTGCTGATGGGCATCCTTGTGTCGGTGCTGGTCGGCATGGCACTGACACTGCCCATCTCGAGCGCGGCCATCTGCGCAGCGCTGGGGCTGACCGGGCTGGCCGGCGGCGCCGCCGTGGCGGGCTGCTGCGCCCAGATGGTCGGCTTTGCCGTTATGAGCTACAGGGAGAACGGCGTCGGCGGGCTGGTCAGTCAGGGGCTTGGCACCAGCATGCTGCAGATGCCCAACATCCTGCGCAATCCCCGCACATGGATCCCGCCGACGCTGGCAGCCGCCATCACCGGGCCTGTCGCCACCTGCCTGTTCCATCTTGAGATGAACGGCCCCGCCGTGTCAAGCGGCATGGGTACCTGCGGTCTGGTCGGCCAGATCGGCGTCTATACCGGCTGGGTCGAGAGCGGCCGGGCCATCACGGCCTTTGACTGGGCCGGGCTGGCGCTCGTCTGCTTTATCCTGCCCGCCGTCCTGAGCGTCCTTTTCTGTGAGCTTCTGCGCAAAAAAGGCTGGATCAAGGAAGGGGATCTGAAATTGTAAGTAAAGAGGCTTCCCCCGAGAGGGAAGCTGTCTGCGAAGCAGACGGATGAGGGGCGGGTTTGCCATTATTACCCATAAACGGGTTGTAACGGCAGGCCCGCCCCTCATCCGGCCTACGGTCACCTTCAGTCTCCGCGCCAAGAGCCGCCTTCGGCGGTTGCGCTCCGACACGCGCCTGCGGGCGCAGCCCCCAGGGGGAAGGCTTTTCACACGAAGCCGCGCCAGGTCTGCTCGGCCTCGCTTTGGAAGCGGCCCAGCTCATGGCAGAGCTGCATGGCCCCGGGGCTGGCTGTGGGGTAGTCCTTCTCGGCGCGCTTGCAGTCCAGCACGCCCTGCCCGCTGCCCTCGGCCAGCATTGTGGCCAGATTGCGGGTGGATTTGTCCAGCATCGTCCGGGTGCGGATTCCCATGCTGACGCTCATCCTTGCGGCGGCGCTCTGGCCGTGCGCCTCGGCACCAATGGCGTCCAGCGCTGTGTGGGCAGCCTGATTGAGGCGGCGGTACTCCCGCTTTTGGCGCAGCATCTCGTCCTTCAGCTTCTGGTCATGGGTCAGGCCCATCAGCTCATCCAGCGTATTCTTGCCCATCTCGGTGTTCTGCACGATTTCCTGCAGCATCTTTTCATTATCGCTCTGCATAACAAAATCCCCCTTGTGTACATTTAGCGGTCAATGCCAGTATGTACACAAGGGGGTTGTTTTATTCGGTCACAGGCGCTGCTGTGCGAGAGAAAGCATCATATCCCAAGAGGCGGTCTCGCCCCACTCGGCCGAGGCGATCGCCACGGTGAAGCTGCCGCGGCGGGAGAGCGAGATGTTGAACTCCCGGCGGGAGTCATTCATCGCCTCGCGCACGACCTTTGCCACCTTGGCGGCGGGCGTACCCAGCGTGACCACGGCAAAGAAGCCATCGTTCAGGCGGGCCAGTACGGCCTTTTCACGGTCGGGGCCCACAGCCAGCTGCAGGATGCCGGCGGCCATATTCAGGCAGCAGTCGGCTGCCGTGCTGCTCTCATGCTCACGCAGCTGCCAATACTCATTGACGCGGAGCATCACAACGCCCACAGGCTGGCCGTCCATGGCGGCGCGCTCTGCGTGGGGGCGGAACTCCTCATTCAGGTAGACCGCGTTGTAGACACCGGTCACATGGTCGCGGCGCAGATCCTCCTGCATCTGGCTCAGGGCGCGGGTAAAGGCGTCCTCGTCACCGTCCGTATTGAGGCCGCGGGGCAGCGGCATCTGCATCATCAGCACGCAGGGCGTGCCCTCCACGCGGATGCCCTGAGCCAGCAAGGTTTCAAGCCCGGACGCCGCCTTGATGATCCGCATACCGCGGCCGTTGGCGTCCAGTGCAGGCACCGCTGCCACCTTGTCCAGCGGCTGCAGGGTTGCCGGGTCCAGCAGCCCTCTGCAGGGGTCTGCCAGTGTAACACAGTCAAATAGCTGCTGCAGCGCGGCGATCTCCGCCTGCAGCTCGGCAATGGTGTAGTCCTGTTTCATATCGTTTCCTTCTGCCGGTTGCCGGCACAGCGCATCTTAGCCTTTGTATAATACATAGACAATTTTACCACACTGCGGCCCTTTTTCCAAGGCTTGCGTTGCACAAAGATTGCAAGCTAAAACGAAAAAATATCCTACGAAGTCAACAAATTATCGCGCAGTACGGAAATACCGCTCCGACAGCTCGCGGATCTCACCGGCCAGCGCGGGGGTCAGCTTCTTTGCATCGGCGCGCCACTGCCAGTTGTCACGGGCCTTGCCGGGTGTGTTCATCCGGCTGGCGGCAGGCTCCTCCAGCCAGTCCGCCAGCGGAATGATGGCGAGTGCCGCCGCGCTGGCCAGCACACCGCGCAGCAGGCCGCGCACGGTGCCCTCCCGCCCGGTCAGGGCAAAGTAATCGGTCGCCTGCCTGCGCTGGGCGGCGGTCAGCTCCCCGCCAAACCAGCCGGCCAGCGTATTGTTGTCATGGGTGCCGGGGTAGGCCACACAGTTGCGCGGGTAGTTGTGGGGCAGGTCCACGCTGTCCTCGCCGGTAAAGGCGAACTGCAGCACCTTCATGCCGGGGAAACCGCTCTCCGCAAGCAGCTCACGGACCGAGTCAAACATCTCGCCCAGATCCTCGGCCACGATGGGCAGGCTGCCCAGAGCGTTGTGCAGCGCGCGGAACAGCTCCATGCGGGGGCCCTGCTCCCAGCGGCCGTTGCGGGCCGTGGTCTCCCCTGCCGGGATCGCCCAGTAGGTGTCAAAGCCGCGGAAGTGGTCAATGCGCAGGATGTCATAGATGGACAGTGCATGGCGCACGCGGCTGATCCACCACGCATAGCCGGTCCTGCGGTGGTAATCCCAGTCGTAGAGCGGGTTGCCCCACAGCTGGCCATCCTCGGCAAAATAATCCGGCGGGCAGCCTGCTACGCGGCGGGGACGGCCCTCGGCATCGGTCTCAAACAGCTCGCGGCCCGCCCAAGCATCGGCGGAGTCCGCCGAGACATAGATGGGGATATCCCCCATGATGGCGATGCCCTTCTGCTTGGCATAGGCGTGCAGGGCGCGCCACTGGCGGTCAAATTCATACTGAACAAACGCCCAGAATTCAAGTTCCTCAGCGTGCTCGGCGCGAAAGGCGGCCAGTGCCTCCTCCTCGCGGACGCGCAGGGCGCGGGGCCACTGCTGCCAGTCCACCATGCCGTTGGCCTCCTTGATGGCCATGTAGAGGCAGTAGTCGGGCAGCCAATCGCTGCTCAGGAACTGGAAGCGATACCAGTCATCGGGGTACGGGGTCTCATAGCCGGGCACAGGGCGGTTGGCCAGAAAGCGCTTGTATGCCTTGCGCAGCACGGCGAACCGTTTCTCGTAAAGAGTACCGTAATCGACTTTGGCGGCATCGCTGCCCCAGTTGATGTTCGCGTAGTCTTTTGGGGTCAGCAGACCATCGGCAGCCAGCAGGTCCAGATCAATGAAATAGGGATTGCCCGCAAAGGCGGAGCAGCTCTGGTAAGGGCTGTCCGCAAAGCCGGTGGGGCCTACGGGCAAAATCTGCCAGATCGTCTGGCCGGCCCCGGCCAGAAAATCCACAAAATCGCGGGCGGGCTTGCCCAGGCTGCCGATGCCGTACCCGCCGGGCAGGCTGGAGATCGGCATCAGAATACCACTGCAGCGTTTAAATTCCATAGTGTTTTCCCTCTTCTCTGTATGTATCGCCTTTCGGCGTTGTGTGCGGTTTGCGTTGCGATGGCTTCCCCCTCGGGGGGGGGAAGCCTTTATTCCCCTGCACCCAGCGCTTGCAGCGCGGCGGCGGTGAACGCGGTGCGCTCGGCTTTGGTGTGCTTTTCGCTACCCTGCAGGCTCAGCTCGTTGGCGGTCAGGGCCTCGGCGGTGGCCGTGTCAAGCACGGCACCGGGCAGGATACCGGTACCGACCTGCTCGATCTGCATGGCCAACACCGCGGTCGAATCAGCCGCCGTGTTCCACGGTGTGACAACACCGAGCGTCTCGGTCAGGGCATCTTCGCCCGCACCGTTGGAGTAAAGCCACAGCGCGGCGCTCTTGGCCGCCTTCAGCCCGGCGGCATCGGTGTCGGCGTTCAGGGCAAGGCAGCCCGCATCGGCCAGCACCGGGTAATCCAGCAGTCCGTCCAGATTATACTCCTCGGTCGTCAGGTCGCTGTCCTCAAAGTTGCATTTGAAGGGTATCAGCACAAGTCCGCTGCAGCCTTCACTGCCGCAGTCCGCCAGCAGGTCAGTCAGCTTGGCGCGGCGAAACACTGCATTTTCGGCGCTGTCGGCCATGTGGTTCCACTCCAGCGTAACGGCGCTGTAGACGCCGTTGAGCGGGCCTGTCAGCGCGTCTGCCGTGCGGCTGCCATCAGCAGCCAGCAGCGCGGCCGTGTAGCCGGACGCCCGGTCCGCCGGGGCCGCAAAGACGCCGGTAGCCGTCACGCCGTCGGGGCGTGCCTCGGGCAGGGTGTAGTCGCTGCCGCTCAGCGTGACGGTTGCGGCCTTCGGCTCGTCCAACCATGCGGAGAGCGTCTCCACAAAGTCGCTCCATTCCTCCCAGTCTGCGCCCTGCAGCGCTGTGAGAGCGCCGTCACCCAGCAGCGCGTTCAGCACCGCGCCGTTGGCCCAGTAGCCGTACAGGCTGCGCCCAAGCGGCAGAGTGCTGGCGTTCCCGGTAATGTCCGCCCGGGCGGCGGCTGCCGCCAGCAGCGTGTCGCTTGTGACATCCAGCAGGCTGCCGCCGGGGGCATGGTCAGTCAGCAGCAGATCCGCTGCGGCGGCATCCGCAGTCAGCGTCAGCGTCACGCCCTGCGCCTCGGCATAGGCACGGGCCGCCGGGGCCAGTGCGTCCGAGGCATATACCGTCAGCGTCTGGGGGGCGGCGGTGGGTGCCGTCTCGATCGTAGCGGTATTTTCAACCGGCAGCACGGCCGTTTTTACATCAGCCAGCGAGCAGCCCGCCAGCAGCAGCGCCGGAAACACCAGCACCGCAGATTTCATAATACGCATCGAATGGTTTTCCTCATAAGTAGTTGTAAAAATTCAGTCTATCCTTTATTATATAGGATAAGGCAGTTTTTTTCTACACCTGTTTTATGTTATAATAAGAAAAATCCCAAAAATTTGAAAGGAACTCCGGTTCGTGACACAAAAAATATACGAAACAGATTCTTATGTCCAAAGCTTTACCGCCCGGGTGCTGCAATGCAGCCCCGCCCCGGGCGGCTTTGCCGTTGTGCTGGACCGCACGGCCTTTTTCCCCGAGGGCGGCGGCCAGCCCTGCGACACCGGCACGCTGGGCGGTGCCCGGGTACTGGCGGTATCCACAGACGGCGAGACCGTGACCCACACGACCGATGCCCCGCTGCCCGAGGGCACCGAGGTAACCGGCTGCCTGAACTGGGCAGCCCGGCTGGACGCGATGCAGCAGCACACCGGCGAGCATATCCTGAGCGGCACGCTGCACCGGCTTTTCGGGGCCGAGAATGTCGGCTTCCACATCGGCAGCCCCTATGTGCGGATGGACACCAGCATCCCGCTGACCGCAGCGCAGCTGGCCGAGGCTGAGGCCGCGGCCAACGCCGCTGTGCGGGCCGACACGCCGGTGCGCTGCTGGGTGCCTGACCCCGAGACACTGGCCCGCACCGAGTACCGCAGCAAAAAGGCGCTGGAGGGCCCTGTGCGGCTGGTTGAGGCCGGCGGCGACCGCTGCGCCTGCTGCGGCACCCACCTTGCCCGCACCGGCGAGGTCGGGCTGATCAAGATCATCTCTTACGCCCACTACAAGACTGGTATGCGGCTGGCTGTGGCCTTCGGGCAGCGCGCCTATGACGCTGCGGCAGCCTGCTGGGCGGACGCCGAGGCTGCCGGCCGGCTGCTCTCCGCCCCGGTCGGCACACTGACCCCGGCGCTTGCGCGCCTGCAGGCAGGTGAGGCCGCGCTCAAGGCCCGGCTGGCCGCCCTGCAGAACACCTTGGCCGATGCCTACGCCGCCGCAGCCGTACCCGGCGCACCGGCGGTGCTGTGGGTGGACGGCGCAGACGGTGACGGGCTGCGCCGCGTGGCGATGAGCATTACCGCCAAAACCGGCGCCCCCTGCTGCACACTGGCCCCCGGCGGGCAGGGCCTTGCCTACGCTTTAGCCGCTGCCCCGGGCGGTGATCTGCGCGAGACCTGCAAGGCGCTGAACACGGCATTTCAAGGCCGCGGCGGCGGCAAGCCCGCCTTCTGTCAGGGGAGTTTAGCGGACGGCAGTTTTGAACAAGTCAAGACATTTTTGTTGAAAAGCCTTCTCCTTCGGGAGAAGGTGGCCGAGGCCCCGACCGAGGCCGGATGAGGGCAGAGCTTCCGAGACTGCCCGGCGGCGGGCAATACGGCGGACTCTCCCCTCATCAGTCACCTTCGGTGACAGCTTCCCCCGGAGGGGGAAGCCTTTACTCTACTATCATATAAGGAGATACCTACCATGCGTATGCGTTTTAAACCCTATGCCCGGCCGGAGCTGCTGGCCTGCGATTTCCATGTTCACGAGCCGCTGGCCAACGGCGGCCACTGGCATGAGCTGTACGCCCGGCCCGACCAGCCGTGGCACCTTGAGTTGGGCTGCGGCAAAGGCGGCTTTCTCGCCCAGATCGCACCGGCCCACCCCGACATCAACTATCTGGGCATCGACATCACCGACAAGGTACTGATCCTCGCCAAGCGCAAGGTCGAGGCCGCCTACGCTGAGCGCGGCCTGCCCGCCGACAATGTAAAGATCGCCAGTCTGGACATTGAGCGGCTGGGCAACGCCTTCACGCCGGAGGACCGCGTTTCGCGCATCTACATCAATTTCTGCAACCCGTGGAGCAAAAATGCCGGCAGCAACAAGCACCGCCTGACCCACCCGCGCCAGCTTTTGCAGTATCGCCGCCTGATGGACGAGGGTGCCGAGATCTGGTTCAAGACCGATGACGACGACCTGTTCCGGGACAGTCTGGCCTACTTCCCCGCCGCCGGGTTTGAGATCACATGGCAGACCTTTGACCTGCACAAGGATGAGCCGGACTGGAACCTGCGCACCGAGCATGAGGGCATGTTCAGCGAGCAGGGCATCCCCATCAAGGCGCTGATTGCCCGCAAGGGCCCCGACAGCAGCGTGAGCTGGGTCGAGCCCAAGGCGCTGGCCAAGCAGCAGGAGGCGGAAGATGACGCCGATTGAATTTGCTGTTAAGACACTGTATTGGTTCTTCCTGTACGGGTTCATCGGCTGGGGCGTTGAGGTCGTCTACGCCGCCGTCAAAACCCATGCACTCGTCAACCGCGGCTTTCTCTGCGGGCCGATCTGCCCGATCTACGGCTTCGGCATGGTGGGGCTGGTCTACAGTGTCAACCTGATACCGCTGCCGGACAGCGGCAGCCTGAGCGCCGTGGCCGTCTTTTTCATCGGCATGGCGCTGACCACCGCCATCGAGCTGGTCGGCGGCTGGGCGCTGTTCAAGATCTACCACATCCGCTGGTGGGATTACTCCAACATGAAATTCAATCTGGGCGGCTATATCTGCCCGCAGTTCTCCCTGCTGTGGGGGCTGGGCAGTGTACTGATGATCAAGGTCTTTCATCCCCTGCTGGCCCGCGGCTCCAATCCGATGCCGTTCAAGGTCATGCTGATCCTTGACATTGTGCTGCTTCTTATCTTTGCGGTGGATGTCGGGGTCTCGACCGCCGCCGCCATCGGCCTGAACAAGTACCTGCGCGAAATTGACGAACTGCGCGCCCGTCTGCGCGTGACCAGCGACAAGCTGACCACCGTGCTGGGCACCGGTGCCATGACCGCCGATGCCGTGCTGGATGAGCAGAAGCTGCAGTTGGCGCTGGCAAAGCTGGAGGGCCGCGAGAACGCCGCCGAGCTGCGCGCCGAGGTCACGGCCCGTGTCAGCGACCTGCGCGACAAGCTGACCGCTGCCGAGCATGACCACATCGGTGCGCGCCGCCTGCTGCGCGCCTTCCCCGGCATGAAGAGCCTGAAATACGGCGAGACGCTGGCCACCACCCGCGCCGCCATGGTGCGCCTGCGCGAACTGGCTGCCAATGCCAAGGAAACCGCCGCCACCGCTGCCGCCAATGCCAAGGAAAAAATCAAAAAGGCGTAAGCTTTTCAACAAAAACGCCCCGGGCTGTTAAAAGTCCGGGGCTTGTTTTATGCGTGAATGCCTTCCCCCGTGGGGGAAGGTGGCCGAGGCCCCGACCGAGGCCGGATGAGGGGCAGCGCGGCCTCTATTACCCGTTAAAGGGTTACTACCGCAAAGCCGCCCCCTCATCAGTCACCTGCGGTGACAGCTTCCCCCTCAGGGGAAGCCTTTTGGCTTTTACGCCTTTTTCTTATCAAACGCGATTTGCAGCACCAGCCACGCCGCCACAAGGCTGACCAGTGATATCAGCCCCAGCATCTGCCAGGAGTGGGTCAGGTTCTCGACCGTAGCGTCATACATGGGGCCGTCCAGCCCGGCCTGCAGCCACGCCATGCGGCTGTTCAGATCGGTGGAGGCGCCCAGTGCGCCCATACCCCAGCGGCAGACAATGACGGTGGAGATCGTTGCCGCTGCGCCGGTCAAGGTGAACATGACATTGCTGAATACGACCTGACCGATCATCAGCACCAGCACCGCCAGAATCGCGCTTTCGCCATTGCTGAAAAGCGCCGAGATCAGCAGTCCCACGCAGCTTGAGGAGAACATCGTCAGCAGCAGCGTGACGAAGATCTCAATGTCGGTCTCCAGCAGCAGATGGTTCTGCGGCACATGGACGATGGCCACAAAGCCCATCGCCAGAATGACCGACTGCAGGATCTCAATCAGAAAAAGGACCACTGCCTTGCTCAGCACGACCGCCGGCAGGCTGACCCCGACCGAGGCCTCGCGCAGGATGATCTCGCGCTCCTTACAGATCTCGCGGTAGGAGTTGAGTGTACCCATAAAGGTTGCCATCGCCGCCAGAATAAAAAGCGCCGTGCGGCTGCCGATGTTGACAAGGTTGGAGGTAAAGCAGTTGGGGTCGGCTGTCAGCTTGATGACCAGCACCATAAACGGCGATTGCAGCGCCAGACTGGCGAGCAGCAGCTTGTCGTTCCAGATCAGCTGCAGGTTGCGCTGCACCAGCACGCCAAGCTGGCGCAGGAATTTCAAGATTTTTACTGGCTGCATCGCTTGTCCGCCTCCTGCGCCGCCTCCGGGCAGGCCGCCAGCAGGCGGTTGAACTCGGGGGTCGTAAAGTATTTTCTGCGGTAAAGCTCGACCTGCTCGGCGTCCCGCAGCTTTTCAAAAATATCGCTGGTCATCTCCACATCAAAGTAATCGTTCAGCTGCTCGGGCGCGCCGTAGTAGCACAGCACGCCGCCCACGCCCAGAAAAGCGATCTTATCGCAGAGGTTGATGTTGGACATGTTGTGGGTGACCATCAGCACCGTGCAGTTCTGGTGGCTCAGGCGGCGGCAAAGCTCCATCATACTGCGGTCCAAATCGGGGGAAAGCCCGCTTGTCGGCTCGTCCAGAATCAGCAGCCGCGGGTTGGCCAGCAGCTCCATCGCAATGGAAACGCGCTTCTTCTGCCCGCCGGACAGCTTGGATATGTAGGTTTTTTCGCGTCCCTGCAGGTCCACCGCCTCAATGGCGTGGGCCACGGCGGCGGCGATCTCGGCCCGGGTAGCATCGTGGGCAATGCGCAGCTTGGCTGTGTAGGTCAGGCTTTGCTCCACGGTCAGGCTGTCGTGCATGATGTCCTTCTGCGGCACATAGCCCAGCGCCGCCTCAAAGGCGTTGCGGTTTGAGCCTGTGTCCAGCCCGTCAAACCGGACGCTGCCCGCCGTGCAGGGGGCTGTGCCGGTGATGCAGGTCAAAAGGCTCGACTTGCCGGTGCCGGAGCCGCCGACCAGCACCACAAAGCTGTTCGGCTCGACCTGAAGGCTTGTGCCGTCCACAATGTTCAGCGGCTTGCCGGTATTGGCATTTTTTACCGTTTTGTACACATTTACAAGTTGGATACTGATGCCGCTCTGGTGGGCGTGGTAGTGCAGCATCCCGCCTGTAAAGGCAAAAACCTGCGCAGGCACGTTGATGACCGCCCCATTGCGCAGCACGGCGCGGCTGACCCGCACCCCATCCAGATAGGTGCCGTTGGTGGAGCCCAGGTCGTGCAGCTCATAGTGGCCGTCCTTGTACAAGACCTCGCAGTGATGGCGGGAGACGCGGTCGCTGACCAGCTTGATGTCGCAGTCGTCCCCGCGGCCGATCAACACCCGCTTTTTGCGGCGTATATCCACCTCGCGCAGGACGGCCTCGGTGGTCTGTTCTTTTATCGGGGCCGCGCCGTCACCCTGCACATTGGTGATCTCCTCCACGCGGAAGGTGATCTCCTGCGTGTCGGAGTTGCCATCGGTGTTCAGCCCGATGACATCCCCCGCCTGCAGCACACTGGTCTCCCCCGGCTCAAGATAGCGGTTGTTGTACCATGTGCGGTAGTCGCTGGCGCCGTCCGTCACGACCCAGCCATCCTTTTCATAGGAGACGGTAAACTGGTGGTCGCCGACACTGTTGCGGCGCAGCACATACTCACACTGCGCACTGCGGCCGAAGCGGTAGGCGCCGGCGGGCAGCGTAATGCGCTGCTTGTTGCGCAGCTCGGTGATCAAAATGACGATCTCACTTGTCATGGCGCCGCCCCCTTACCAGTGGAATGCGCCGCCGCAGAGCGGCACAAAGGTAAGCGCCGCACCGCCGAGGCGGAGCGTTTCGCCGCCGGTCAGCGGGCTGGGTGCAAGGACCGCCTCCTCCCCGAGGTAGCAAAGCTCCTGCGAGGAGCCGGGCAGCAGCACAAAGCTGTTTTTCTCGGCATCGTAGACGACCACGGCCTGCCGGGCACTCAGGGGGGCATCCGCACTCAGGGTGATCGGCGCACCGGCGTCATCCAGCCCGAGAAAGCTGCGGCCGATGCCAAGGCGCAGGTCGCGGCCCCGTGCGGGCCCGTCCAGTACCACAAGCCAGCCTGTTACCGGCCCCGCCGGGGCTGCCGCCTGCGCAGCGGCAGCCGGCGGCTCTGCCTCGCCCTCATGGACGATGGCGTGATCCTTCAGCAGATCCGTGTTGCAGTAGGGGCACTCAGGGTATTTGTCGCTGTCATAAAAGTGGCCGTTTGCACATTTGGATAGCTTCATACTAAATAACTCCTTTGGGGCGGTGCGCAGCTGTGCGGAAGATTGCAGGGGTCGATGCTGGCAGCCGCCCCTACAAAACCAGCCGCAGCGTTGTCTTTCCGATGCGCAGCGTATCGTTATTCTGCAGCCGATGCTCGCCGTCTATGCGCTCACCGTTGACATAGACTCTGGCGCGATCCGTCAGAGGCTGCACCAGCAGCGAATCTCCCTGCACCGAGAGGGCGCAGTGCTGCGGGCAAAGCTTGCGGTCCGGCAGACAAAAATCGCATTGGGCGGCATCGCTGCCGATGATGAGGCTGCTCTCGACCATGCCGGCCCAGCGGCTCTCGGCAATGGAGGAGCGCTGGCTCCAGAACAGCGTGACCCAGCGGCGCGGCAAGGCGTCCGGTGCCCCGGCCCCGGCCAGCAGATGCTCGGCCTCCGCCTCCTGCTCGGCAGCACGGTCGCGGCGGCGTACCGCCCACCAGCTGCCGCAGAGCGTCAGCAGCAGCAGTGCACCGAGCACGAGCGGCACCCGGAACCGCGCAAAATAGAACGCCCTGTCCCGCGGCCAGACAACCACCCGGAAGGCGGTCGTATTGCGGCTGCTGCTGACATTGGCGGCGCTCATCCGGCTGGATACCCGGTTCAGCGCGACGGTATATTCGCCCTTGTACAGCGGGTCGATCTGCAGCACCGCCGTGCGGCCGTCCTCCCCTATTTTGACCGAATGGACGCCGACACGCCAGTTCCATATATCCTTGGAGCGTATCTCATACAGCTGGGTCTTGTCGGCATTCTCGTTGATCGGCTGGTTGAAGGTCAGCCGCAGCTGGTCGCGGCGCAGCGTTTCCACCCCGGTGACCTGAGGCTTGGCCAGCTTGTGGCCCATGTAGACCGTCTGAGAGCTGCGGATAGCGCTGCCCAGCTGCGGCATGGCGAGCGTCAATGTTTCAAGCCGCTCTCCGTACAGGCTTTCGGGGACCTCGGTGCGTATCTCAAGCGCCGTGGCAAAATAGGCATGCTTTGCCTTCAGCTCGTCCCCCAGCCCGGCCGCCTCACAGAGAATCAGCCTGCCGCCGGACGCCTGCTGCAGCGTCTCAAAAAGCTGCGGCTTTTCAGTCATTAAATAGACATAGGCGGCCATGCCGATCTGGTCCCCGAAATCGCTGGCCAGCGTGCCGACCAGCGCCATATTTGTCAGCACCTGCCCGGCATCGGTCACGATCATCGCAGCCTTGCGCGGGGCCAGCGCCTGAAAATCACTTTGTATGTCGGTGTAGACTGCCGACACCAGCTGGGCGGCATCCATGCGGCCCTCGGCCTGCTGCACGGCACCCAGCGCCTTGTACATCAGCGCTTTGTCGGAGGTCGCGGGCAGCACACACTCGGCCGCACCGGCCGTTGTGTAGAGCATAAGCTGGTCGTCCGCGTCCATTGCGTTTACCAGCTTGCGCACGCCGCCCAGCATCGTGTAAAAGTCCGCAGCGGGCAGGTCGGCGCTGTTGTCCAGCGCAAGGATATAGCAGATCGGGTCGCTGGCCACTGCGACAGAGCGCACCTCCAGCCTGCGGTCCCCCAGTGTCAGCTCAGGGCCGGCCGCCTGCACCTTGATCGAGGAATAGGGGTTGCCGTCCCCGTCCAGCGCATAGAAATAGACATCCAGCTCCGGCACATTGACATAGACCTGCTCCATCCGGAAGGTCCCGGCGCCGGTCATGCCAACGGTGGTGTCCGCCGCCGCGCCGTATGCGCAGAGCAATGCCAGCATCAGTGCCAGCGCTGCGCAGATGCCGAGCTTATGCGGTCTCATGGTTGCCTCCTGCTCCTCTTGCGGCCCCGCCGCAGCTCCCGGCGGGCATCGTACGGCAAGGTCTTATACACCGATCTTTCTGTTCAGCGCGCGCAGGGCCATCACAGCCTTGCGGCGGCGCTTGGGCTGCGGCTTGCCCGGTGCCGCAGCGGGCGCGGGCAGCGCGTCGTCCTGCTCATCCTCATCCGCCAGCGTAATGCTGGGCATTACCGGCTTGTGGGGCACCGGCTGGGGCGGGGTTTCCTCGTCCAGAATCGGCTCCCCCTGCTGGCGCAGGATCGGGTAGGAGAAGATCGCACCGGGGATCTCGACCTCCTCATGCGGGTCGCCGGGCTGTTCCTTGGGGTCGGTATCAAAATAATCCGGTGACGGCGTGATGACAGTGTTCGTCCTCGGCTCGGCATCGTCAAAGCCGGGGGCTACCACGCGGTTCGTATCCGGGTCTGCGGGCGCGGGCTGCGGCTCCGGCTCACTGCCGCGCAGCGCCGAGGCTGCCGCATCGACCTTGTTGGCCGACAGGTCGAGCTTCGGCTCGGCATCAGCCTCGGCCAGATCCTCCGTATGGGGGACGAGCGGCGCGCTCTGGCTGGCGTAGTCCTGCGTTTTTTGCAGCTCCTCGATCATTTTTGCAAGGTAGTCCATCATCTCGCCGCGGGTCTTTTCCATCTCGGTGATGCGGCTCTTGAGGTCCTGCAGCCGCAGCCGGTGGGCGTTCTGGATCTCCCGTGTTTCATCGGTGGCGGACTGGACCATCTTGCGCGCCTGCGCAATGGCCTGCTCGCGCGCCAGCTGGTCGATGGCCTCGGCCTTGAGGTTTGTATCCTTGAGGATCTTGTCGGCATCGTCCCGGGCCTGCTGGCGGATGCGCGCGGCATCGCCCTCGGCCTCGGCAATGACCTTATCGCGGTCCGCAATGACCTGCTGGCGGGCCTGATCATGGGCGCGGCCCTTGACCCGCAGCGCAGAGTTTGCCTCCTCACACTGCTCGGTCAGTTCCTTGTTTTCCCGCACAAGGTCGCTGTTTTTCAGGCGCAGCACATCCAGCTGGTTCGTCAGCGAGTGGTTGCGCTCCTTCGCGGTGGAGTACTGCGTTTCCAGATTGGTGCGGTAGCTCTGCAGCTTGTCCACCTGCCCGGCCAGCGTTGCATTCTGGGCCGAAAGGTTCTGGTTCTGCATCACAAGGGTTTGGGCATGACGGCGCAGGGCGTCATTCTCCTGCCGGACGGTGCGCAGCTCGGCGGCCGCCGCTGCAAGGTGCTGCTCATAATCGGCACAAAGCTCCCGCATTGCCTGACGCACATCGTCCGGCTCATACCCGCCGAAGCGCGCCTTGCGCATACCGCTCTGCTCTATGTAGTTGTCGATGTCAATTTTGGGCATTGGTGATTTCTCCCAAGTAAAAATTTACATATACTCGATTTTATTATATGCCATAGGGCGGCGTAAAGCAAGAGAAAAGCGCAAAAAAGGCTTTCCCTGCGGGGGAAGGTGCCCTAAAGGGGCGGTGCTGCGGCAGCAGCCCACTCATGTGCAGCTGCCGGACCGTCGCCCCTCATCAGTCAGCGGGCGGAGCCGCTGACAGCTTCCCCCCAAGGGGGAAGCCTTTCAAACACAAAAACCGCCCGCTCCATTGCGGAGCGGGCGGCGAAAAGCCTAATGGTTCAGTTCAAATCAAGCGTTAGCCTGAGAAGCAGCAACAGCACAGGCGACAGTCATGCCGACCATCGGGTTGTTGCCGGCACCGATCAAACCCATCATCTCAACGTGAGCCGGGACGGAGGAGGAGCCAGCGAACTGGGCATCACCGTGCATACGGCCCATGGAGTCGGTCAGACCATAGGAAGCGGGGCCTGCAGCGACATTGTCGGGGTGCAGGGTACGGCCCGTGCCGCCGCCGGAAGCGACGGAGAAGTACTTCTTGCCGTTCTCGATGGCCCACTTCTTGTAGGTGCCGGCAACCAGATGCTGGAAGCGGGTGGGGTTGGTGGAGTTACCGGTGATGGAAACCTCAACACCCTCGGCCTTCATGATGGCAACACCCTCCAGAACGTCGTTGGCGCCGTAGCACTTGACAGCAGCGCGCTCGCCGTCGGAGTAAGGAATGGTCTCAACGACCTTCAGCTCGCCGGTGGCGAAGTCGTAGTCGGTCTTGACATAGGTGAAGCCATTGATACGGCTGATGATCTGGGCAGCGTCCTTGCCCAGGCCGTTCAGGATGACGCGCAGAGGCTCCTTGCGGACCTTGTTGGCGGTACGGGCAATGCCGATAGCGCCCTCAGCGGCGGCGAAGGACTCGTGGCCGGCGAGGAAGGCGAAGCAATGGGTGTCCTCATGCAGCAGCATAGCGCCGAGGTTGCCGTGGCCCAGACCGACCTTGCGCTGCTCAGCGACAGAGCCGGGGATGGTGAAGGCCTCGAGGCCCTCGCCGATGGCGGCAGCGCAGTCGGCAGCGCTCTTCAGGCCGCGCTTGACGGCGATGGCGGTGCCGAGGGTGTAAGCCCAGACAGCGTTGTCGAAGCAGATGGGCTGAATGCCGCGGATGATCTTATCGCAGTCGATGCCCTTGGCCAGCAGCATCTCGTTGCAGGCGTCGAGGCTCTCGAGACCGTTGGCCTTCAGGCAGGCCTCGATCTTGGGCATACGGCGATTCTGGGATTCAAAAGTTGCCATAATCTATGTTCCTCCCTCTCTTATTCTTCACGCGGGTCGATGTACTTGACAGCGCCCTGCTCGGCAGAGAAGCGGCCGTAGGTGCCGATGTTCTTCTCGTAGGCTTCCTTCGGGTCCTTGCCGTGACGGATGTCCTCCATCATCTTGCCCAGACGGACGAACTGATAGCCGATGACCTGATTGTCCTTGTCCAGAGCGGTCTTGAGGATGTAGCCCTCGGTCAGCTCCAGATAACGGACGCCCTTGGCCTTGGTGGAGAAAATGGTACCGGTCATGGAACGCAGGCCCTTGCCCAGGTCATCCAGACCAGCGCCGACAGGCAGGCCGTTCTCAGAGAAAGCGGTCTGGCTGCGGCCGTAGACGATCTGCAGGAACAGCTCACGCATGGCGACGTTGATGGCATCGCAGACGAGGTCGGTGTTCAGAGCCTCCAGAATGGTCTTGCCGGGCAGGATCTCACCAGCCATAGCGGCGGAGTGGGTCATGCCGGAGCAGCCGATGGTCTCAACGAGGGCCTCCTCGATGATGCCGTTCTTGATGTTCAGGCTCAGCTTGCAGGTACCCTGCTGGGGAGCACACCAGCCCACACCATGGGTGTAGCCGCTGATATCCTCAATTTTATACGCCTTGACCCACTGGCCCTCTTCGGGGATGGGCGCGGGACCGTGCTTGGGTCCTTTTGTGATCGGGCACATAGCGTTGACCTGTGCGGAGTATTCGATCATAATTTTCTCTCCTTTGCATATTGTTAGGCTTTTCACAGCTATCTTTATTATAAAGGGTCGAATTGTGTTTTTCAAGATGTTAGTTTTTCCTAACCTTTTGTTTTTTGGCATTTTCTATGGCCGGGCAGCATACTGCGCAGCGGACGGGCATGGTTTTGTGACAGATGCCGTGGGTAACGCTGCACACTGCAGCAGTGCGGCAAAGCCCCTCAGGCCTCGCAGGCTCGGCCAGCTCCCCGCATAGCGAGGAGCCTCTATGCGCGGGCTTCGCCCGCGAGAAAGCCTCCTCACGCAGTGGGGAGGTGGCCGAGTGTAACGAGGCCGGAGGGGCTTTTCCCCCTGCCCGCTGCCGCCCACAAAAAAACAGAGCGAAAGTTTTCCTCCGCTCTGCCTTATCTAAACTCAAAACAAAAAACCAAAGATTACCCGCGAGGCTGCACCGCAGACCGCCATCATTGCAATGCCTGCCGCAATCGGCGGCAGCCACTGCCGCACCAGTCCGGGCTGCTCCGCCGGGGCGGCAGCCTTCTGCTTTTTGGCGTGCCTTGCCGGTTTTTCCTGCGCAGCAGCCTCCTCCGGCGGCAGGCAGAACACCTGCAAAAGCGCGAACAGCAGCATGATTTCGGGGAAGATCATCGAAACGCGGATCGAGATGACCGCGTGGGCCAGATAGCTGACAAGCGCCAGCGTGACCGGGGCCACGCCGGGGCGCAGCCAGTTCTGCGCCGCCCTGCGCAGGTGCGCCGCCACAAACCACAGCCACGCTGCCAGCCCCACAACACCGGTGGTCAGCAGCAGCTCGAGATACTCATTGTGCGCGGCGTAGAAGGTCTTCATCCGGTCGGTGATGTCCGCCCCGGCCCAGTTTGCCACCGCCGTGTGCATCATGCCGGGGCCGACCCCGAGCAGCTTGCGCCAGAGCGGCTGATCCAGCCAGCTTGCCGCCGTGATCCGCCACGCCGTGCCGCGGTAGGTGCCCCAGTCATCGTTGAAGATCAGCAGGTCGTCCAACCGGCCGAGGCTTGGAAAGCCGGGCCAGAGGTTTGCCAGTAAAAACAGCACCGCCGCCGTGACCACGATTGCCGCCGCCACGCAGCGCCCCGGCCTGTACAGCGGTATCTCCCGCCCGCGCAAGCCGAACCGCAGCGCCGCCCAAAGGATAAGGCAGAGCACAAACCCGGTCTGCCCCACATGGCCCAGCGCCGCCAGCATCGGCTTGCCGCCCTGCGTGTAGACATGGGTGCGCATGTACTGCATCCACCCCGCGTGGAAGAAGAAGAACCCGCCGATGACCGCCAGCCGCCGCAGCGTGCGGGTGGTGAACATCCTCTGGCAGAGCAATACCAGCACCGCTGCGCCAATGCCCAGCGCAAGGCCCTCGGCATCGACCACCGCGAGCGCCAGACCGCCGAAAAAGGCCGGAATACCGTACAGGATCGTGTGCCGCACGCCGCGCGCCACCAAAAAGGCGTAGAATACCAGCGGCAGCGCAAACGCCATAAAGCCGGAGCAGAAATTTTTCTGCCCCAATGTCGAAAAGAACTGCGCGCGCTCCACCACTGCCGTGTCGGCATAGGTACCGATAAGGTCGATATTGAATATGTTCAGCACATACAGCACTGTGACAATGGCCGTGGTCACGCCGACGCCGAAGGTCAGGCCGTTCAGAAGGCTCTGCGGTGCAAAGGCGCGCACCGCCAGATACCCCGCTGCCGTGAACAGCACCATCATGCAGCCGCCGTAGTAGCCGCCCAGCCCCCAGAAGGATGCCTCAGGCGAGAGCGACAGTGCCGTGGACACCACGCCGCTGACCGTGACAGCCCCCAGCGCCCAAAGCGCCGGATCCTGCCGCCACGGCAGGCGGCCGGGCTGCGGTGCCGCACCGACTGCCCGCAGCGCCCCCAGCCAGAGGGCGAACGCCCAGCACAGGGTACAGACGGCGGTAAATTTGACAACGCCGAGATTGGAGAATTTATCGATATAAAGCGGGAATGCGCAGAGCGCGGCCACCAGAAACGCCGTGGCCGACTGCGCTGCCAGCTTGCGCAGTTGTTGGGATTGGGTCATAGTGAAAACCTCTCGGATCGTAGATGATATGCTTTGTAGGGGCGAGCATTGCTCGCCCGCAGGAGCTTTGCGGCGGCGGAAGTTTCCGCGGGTCGTCGAGGACGCCGACCCCTACGCCGTAGGGGCGGATTCCATATCCGCCCGGGCACTTTTCCTTTG
>ENA-OQKH01000259-OQKH01000259.1-human-gut-metagenome-genome-assembly--contig:-NODE-259-length-45556-cov-6.132435_pt1 | contig 45556 bp, 40 predicted proteins | sample MGYA00242645_ERZ504791 | MGnify/ENA primary metagenome ERZ504791 (study PRJEB26092, sample SAMD00036388) | human gut metagenome | host: Homo sapiens | study: EMG produced TPA metagenomics assembly of... | reverse complement strand
ATTTTGATACCTACTTTTCAACCTGTATAAAATTTTCAATGTTCTTCAATTTAGCCTTGACTTTTTATTTGCAGGCTACTACAAAAAGAATAGCCAAGGTAATATAACTGGAATTGGTGGTGGTGACGGAAATAGCTATAGTGATACAGCAATGGCCAATGCCCAAACTCAACTTAGCAAAATGAGTATGAACTACTTCTACACAGTCGGAGTTGGTCCTGAAGATAGTTACAATCATTTATCAAGTCTGATCAGCAATGCTCCGAGCGGAACAGTAACCGGTAGTTACAACGGTACAGATTCAAGTAATTTGAAAAATGCTTTTGATACAATCATCAGAGATGCAACAGAACTTCTTTGTACAGATGTAACTGTAACCGATACGTTAACCGATGAAGTTGAATTAGTTAATCAAGATTTACAGGTGGTTGTCAAAGATGAAACTGGAAAGGTTATCACCAAACTGAAAGATGCTTCAGGAGATGAAGTAGCCGTATCAGAGATTATAACTGTCAGTACAGCGAAAGACTCAAACGGCAAGACTCAGATTATTATGCGATTTGAACCTGGCTATAAGCTGGAATCAGGTTACACGTATTATGTAACAGCAAAAATCCAGCCAACTACAAAAGCCTATCTGAAGTATCAGAATGAAAGCTATACAGATACTGGTGATGAAAATACAGACGAATATCTTGAAACGGATAAAAAACCTGGAAAAGATACTAGGAATGATGGAACATCTTCAAAACAAAAAGGATTCTATTCAAACGAATCAGCAAATGTAACATACAAGTACAACAATAAAACATATGAGAAACCTTATGCAAAACCCGTTATACAGGTAAATGCCAGTACAGATTCTCATACAGTGGTTAAACAGTGGGAAAATGACTCAGATAAAGTAGCCGTTGGCGTCGAGTTGAAGGCTTATGTAACAGAAGCGGCGGATTCTCAAATAAACGCTGATAATCCGAAGTATCTTACAAGTGCAGATGTAAAAAATCTTCCGACGTCCATGCAAGTTAATTTGTCAGAAGCAAACAAATGGACCTATACCTGGGAAAATCTTCCGGATAAATACTTTTACGAAACTACAGATGGTATCAAAGAAACAGCTATCCATTACACAGTAGAAGAAGTCCAGACAGAGGCTACAAACGCATTTTACGGTCAGGTTACTGAATCAGATGATGGAAAGACCACTACGATTCTGAATAAGAAGAAAGATCAAGAGGATAAGCCGTTTATTGAAGTGACCAAAACGTTTGAAGGACTTACAAAAACACAGATTCAAGAGTTGGCTAATTCAGAGAATCCATATACAATTACATTGATTCATACTGATACAAACACGTCTAAAACGCTTATAATGAATGCAGGTAAATTAAACGATATACTTCAGAGCAATGATAACAAAAAAGTATGGACATATACCTGGAAACTGGAAGATTGTTTGGATGGCACATACAAAGTCAGTGAAAGCAATTACGGTAAAGATGGATACGATGTAACTGTCACTGTCAATGGACAACAAGTTACAAATTGGAATGATTTTTCAGTAAGTACAAAGCAAGCAACAATAGAAGAATATAAACAATCTGAAAATACTACTACGTGCTCACCAAAAACGTTTTCTATAGGCAAAGTTAATTTAATTGTTGCAAAGCTCACTGCGAACGAAGGATATTTCGTGTGGACAAACACACCGGTAAGCATCAGTGAACGTAAAGAGATAGTGAAATTGATAAATGATAAAATCGATGGAATCAAAGGAATCGGATTTAGTCCAGAAGCAGAATTACAAAAATGCTATTTCTATAGTGGAAATGGAATAAAAGACACGTTGGTATTCAGAAATGGTGAGATCAAGTATGACGGGCAGGATGTACTTACGTTTGATGCATCAAAACAGTGGTCTATGTTTGCAGCTGGAACGTACACATTTACCGAACCACAGAACGCTGAGATTCAGATCACGAATACTTATTCGGAACAAACTGCAGATTTAGATTTGATTAAGACTTCAGTAACCGGAACAAAATTTGATGGCGCAGAATTCAAGCTGTATAAGAAGAATGATGAGGGAGCATATGAACTTCAGAAATTTGAATATACAGATGAGTCTGGAAAAAATCAGACAAGAGAAACCATCCAGGTAATAAATACCGAAGGATCAAAAGCTGAACTTAAAAATCTTCAGTCTGGACAGTATTATCTGGAAGAAGTAAAGGCACCGGAAGCTTGTATGTTGTTAGCAGACAAGATTTATTTCAAACAGGAAAAGGGTAAGATTACTTTAACAGATAAGGAGGGAAAAGCACTTTCAAGTGAACCTACAATGTGGACACTTTCGAACACAGCTGGAAAATATACCTTAACTGTAAAAAACGAAATTCTCTATTCCCTCCCATCAGCTGGAGGCACCGGAATTTACTTGTATATGATTGGCGGTATCTTACTTATGTTTGCAGCCGTATGGATCTTATATAAAAACAAATGCAAGGAGGTGCTGGAAAAATAATTGTAAGAATTAATTTTTCAGTGGCTTCTTGCCACACAAAAACGTTATTATCCCATATGAGGGGACAATAAAAAATGGGCAAAACCCTTAAAAGAAAAGGAGACAAAATATGAAGAAGATGAGAAAAATCTTTGCAGTGTTATTAACACTGGCTATGGTACTCGGAATGAGTATGACATCGTTTGCAGCGGATGCAAAAGCAACAATTACACTTAAAAACTTTGACACAGCTAATAAAGTTGAGTATATGCAGATTATCCAGAAAGATGAAACCAAAACTTCTGGTTGGGCATTTACTAATGGTGCAGGAGCATGCTTTACAAAAGCATTCGGACTTACAGATTCAGATGATGCACAGCAGCAGGTTATCTGGGGATTAATTAAGTATAATGATAATAATGTTAAATTACCAACAGGTGTAACTGCAGAAACTGCTACAGCAGCAAAAATTGACTTAGCATTAAGTAAAGTTGCAGCACTTAATGGTTTCACAGAATCAACAGATAAAACAAAAATCGAAGTAAGCGCAGCTGGTATTTATGCAATCAAAGCAGAAGAAACAGGATTTACTTATAAAACAGCAACAGCATATGTAGGATTTGGAGAACCATATCCAGCATTAACAAATGCAGAAGTAACAGCTAAAAAATCTCCAACAACTGTAGACAAAACAGTAGCTGATGACGATCATGTAGTAGCAATCGGAGATATCGTAACTTATACAATTGAAGCATATGTACCATTTCTTGATGCAGCTAATACTGAAAACAGAACATTTACAATTACTGATAAAATTAAAGGTGCTGAATATTATTTAGCAGGTCCAAATGCAGTTAATAGTGTAACTATGGAAGGCAAAGATGGGCAAGTTGGAGAAATCGTAGTAAATGAAGATGGTAAAGGATTTACCGTTAATTTAAACACTTTAGTTGCTGATACAGACAATCCGAACGCTGGAAAGAAAATCACAGTTACCTATACTGCAAAAGTAACCAAAACAACAGTAGAAAACAAAGCTGGTAGTCATGCAGCTGGTGTAGACTACGGTGCTGATAATGTCCCAGTTAAGTTATTTACTGGAGAACTTGTTTTACTGAAATATGGTGATGGCAATGTAAATAATGCTTTAGCAAACGCTGAATTCGTATTGTATAAAGATGGCGAAGAAGTACCATTAACATTCACAAAGCAGGAGAATGGAAAATATAAATATGCTCCGGATGCAGAAGATGCTACAGCAACACTTGTAACAGATGAAAACGGTATGATTGATGTAGAAGGTTTAGATGTTGGTTCTTATCATTTCGAAGAAACTAAAGCACCAGAAGGATATTCTATCAATACAGATGGTAAAACTCTTACACTTACTGTAAATGGAGATGTTGCTACAGCTAAATTATATAATGAAGGTCAGTTAAATGATACAAAACTTTCCGCTCTTCCATCAACCGGTGGTATCGGTACAACAATCTTCACAATCGCTGGATGCGTTATCATGATCGCAGCAGCTGGTCTGTTCTTCGCAAGCCGCAAGAAATCAGACAACAAATAATTGCAATAATTATTTATAATCAGATATTGAATCCGGGGCAGGTCGCCCCGGATTCCTAAAAAATAATACAACAGCAAGGAGAGTTCGGATGAAACGCAAAACAAACAAACTTATTATTGGCATCATATTTTTAGCCGGGTTGTCCTTACTGCTGTATCCATTCGTTGCAAACCAGTGGAATAACTACAGGCAAAAGCAATTGATCAGCAGTTATGAACAGACTGTATCCGAAAAGGATGCAGCACATGAGATTGATTATGACGCAGAACTGCAGAAAGCAGAAGCTTACAACGAAGCCTTACTTCCAAGTATCCTTCCTGACTCATTTGCAGTTGCCGCAGCCAGTGACAAAGAAGACCAGTCCTACATGGATGCTCTGAATATTGCCGGTGACGAGATGATGGGAATCGTGGAGATCCCGAAGATTGACATCAAGCTTCCGATCTACCACACTACCGACGAAGATGTTCTCAAACAGGCAGCTGGACATCTGGAAGGAAGCTCTCTTCCAATCGGCGGTAAAAGTACACACGCCGTTATCTCCGCACACCGTGGACTTCCGAGTGCGTCTCTTTTTACCGATCTGGATCAGCTGGAAGAAGGCGATCATTTTCTGATCCATGTATTAAACGAAACATTATGTTATGAAGTCGACAAGATTTCCGTAGTAAAACCGGAAGAAACTTCCTCTCTTGCAGTAGAAGAAGGAAAAGATCTTGTAACACTTTTAACCTGTACTCCATACGGAGTCAATACCGAGCGGCTTCTGGTCCGTGGTCACAGAGTACCTTATGTGGAACAGGAAGTTGCCGATGAGAAGACACCGCTCAGCGGAATTAGTCTTCATACAAATTATCTTTTATGGGTAATTATTGGTCTTGTAATTACCACAATCTTCATCCTTGTGTTATACTTAAAGGAGAAGAAGCTTCAAAAGAAGAAAAATGAGACCTCTTAAAAAGAGAATAAGAACGAGAAAGGGAATATGCCTATGAAAAGAAAAATCTCAACCTTCCTTTTCGGTCTGTTATTCTTGATAGGATTTGGGATTCTGATCTATCCGATGGTATCCAACCAGTGGAACACCTACAGACAGAATCAGCTGATCAGCAGCTATGACAATACAATACAGGACATGGAACCGGAGGACTTCACCTCTGAGTGGGAAAAGGCAAAAGCTTTCAATGATACCATTCAGCAGAACAACCTCTACGGAGATGTATTTGGTGAAGATGAAAATGACATCAAAGACACCGAATACTGGAAGATCCTGAACGTTGCAGATGACGGAGTAATGGGATATCTTTCCATTCCGAAGATCAACATCAAGCTTGCCATTTACCATGGCACCGGTGACAAGGATCTGCAGACCGGTGTCGGACATCTGAACGGCACAAAGCTTCCGATCGGAGGGGAGAGTACCCACAGTGTTCTCGCAGCTCACCGTGGACTTCCAAGCGCAAAGCTTTTTACCGATATCGATCAGCTCGAAGTTGGCGATAAATTTTACATCCATGTACTGGATGAAGTCCTTGCCTACAAGGTAGACCAGATTCTTCCGATGGTAGACAAAGACGATCATGAAACACTGGAGAAAGCACTCCAGATTGAAGAAGGAAAAGATCAGGTAACTTTATTTACCTGTACACCATATGGAGTCAACTCCCATCGTCTTCTCGTAAGAGGAACCAGAGTTCCATATAACGGCGAAGAGGATGCTACCGAATCAGTTACAGATTCTATGGTAAAAGCCATTCAGAATTATTATATGCTCTATTTAATTTTAGGACTTTCAATCACGATTCTTGTGATCATTCTCTTGCGATTCCTTTCCAAGAGAAAAGCTCACAAAGAATAACCAAGATTTTTAAGGAGGACATGAGGCGATGATGAATAAACGATTAAAACAGGGAAGTACTTTTCTCTTAGCTGTCGCTCTTACATTTCCACTGCTCACTCTTCCGGGTGCGAAAGCCGCAAGCGCGATCGATACCGATGCAGAGTGTTCCATCCAATTTGACATTGGTGGAAACAGTGAACTTCTAAATGACGACGTTACTGTTCAGGTCAATCTGTACAAAGTTGCATCAGTTGATGTATCCGGCAACTATACCGCAACCGGTGCATTTTCAAAACTGGATTTTTCATCCGTAAGTGCTGATAACCTGGATACTGCAGCTGCTACCTGGGCAGAACGTGCCAAAGAAGCACAAGGTAAGTTGACAGATTCAAAGGGAAATACGGTTGTTGATCCAACCGAAACCGTTACACTGCAGAACGGAAGAGGCTACCAAGATAAATTGGATACCGGACTTTACCTTGTAGATACACCAAAAGTGATTACAACCAATTATACTTATACCTTTACTCCTTACCTTGTATCACTTCCGACCAATAATTACTACAGTGGTAACGGTGCAAGTGATGACTGGATCTACGATTTGACCAAAGAATACAACAGTGCAGTTGGTCTGAAACCGGAACAGCACGTAAGATACGGTAATCTGGTGATCAATAAGGAACTGGTAGATCACAATGCTACCTTCGGTAACAATGCAACGTTCGTATTCCAGATCGATATCACAACACTGGATAAGAAGACCGAAACCAGAATCGAAGAGCTTACCTTCAATGCAGCAGGTAGCGATTCTGTAACGATCGAAAAAATTCCTGCTGGATCTCATGTCAAGGTAACGGAGGTTTACAGCGGTGCAAGCTATGAACTCGCTTCTGCTAAAAGTCAGGAAACAGACATCATTGCTAATCCTGAAAAAGAAACCGAAGTAGAATTCAGACCGGCAGAGGTTTCATTTATCAACAAACACGATGGACGTACCAATGGCGGCTACGGTGTAAAAAATAATTTCAAGCTGGACGAAAATGGTCAGTATCAGTACACCGAACCGGCAGAAAAGAACTAGGAAGGGGGAGTCGGAATGAGAAAGTTACATAAGAAACCACTTATCATGGCAGCAGCAACACTTGCTCTTACCGGAACCCTGGCAGTTGGAAGCGCGATGGCGTATTTTACAACCTATTCGACAGCCGGTGGCGGTGTAACAATGAATATGGGATTTACAGAAACCATCCCAAATGAAACAGTAGATCAAAACGGGAAGCATGTCACGATCAGCAATATCGGTGATTATGACTGCTTCGTAAGAGTAACGGCATTCGCTCCGGTAGCACTTACATACAACGCTCCGGACGGCGGATGGACCGAAATGGTCGACGAGAATGACAAGAATGTCTCCTACTGGTGTTACGACGATGTCCTTCCGGCAGGCAAGACAACCGAACAGGAACTCAATATCACTTATAAGTTCCCGGAAGGGGATGACAAACCAGAAGAATTCAACATCGTAGTTATCCAGGAATGCACACCGGTTCTCTACGACAACGATGGTACACCATACGCCGACTGGAACCACGTAATCAAAGACGACAGCACACAGACGACAGAGTAGGAGGTAATGAGAATGAAAAAGAAAAAGAAATCATTTCCAAAAAAACCTGCCCTGGTTCTGACAGCCGCAGCACTCCTGCTGGTTGGAAGCACTGTCGGCAGTACACGCGCCGCACTCACTTACTACAGTGAGAATTATTCCGCACAGATGAATATGCAGAGTATCGGCGTATCTCTTCTGGAAAATGACAAAGTAGTCAGCAGCCGGGATTATGTATCGAACAATGAATGGAAGGGAACCTCAGAAGGCGAGCTTCTCACAGATCTTCTCGGAAAGGATGATACATTTACACCGGGCAAAAAATATAACGAAGCAATCAGCGTCAAGAACAGCGGTACGATCGACACCTTTGTACGTGTCATCATTACAAAGAGCTGGCAGGACAAAGAAGGAAAGAAGAATACCACTCTTTCACCGGATTTGATCGAGCTGAACTTCCTCACAGACAATGGATGGCAGATTGCAAACGCACAGTCTACGAAAGAGCGTACCGTTCTTTATTATACAAAGGCAGTTGCAGCCGGAGATACCACACCGGCATTATCGGATACACTCCGCATCAATCCTTCGATTGCATCGGATGTAACAAAACATGTAACCGAATCTGAAAAAGGAAAAAGCATCACTTATACTTACAAGTACAATGGCTACACCTTCCACATTGACGCAGAGGTGGATGCAGTTCAGACACACAACGCAAAGGACGCGATCAAGAGTGCCTGGGGCGTGGACATAAATGTATCAGACGACGAAACAACAATGAGCTTACAGTAGGGAGGTACAGAGTATGAAAAAGAAAATTTTGTGCCTCGCCATGACAGTGATAATGGCAGCAGGGGTACACACAACTGCATTTGCAAAGGATTATCAGGGAGCCGACGGATGGCAGGTTAATTTCACCGGCGGCAAGATGGAAAGTAATTTTAAAAGCTCCGATGTGACTGACGAGCTGGCAAATATCCAGCCGGGCGACAGCATCGAGCTCAAGGTTCAGCTTAAGAACTCCGACAGTACGGATACCGACTGGTACATGACCAATGAAGTGATCCAGACACTGGAGGATGCACAGTCTTCCGCAGAAGGTGGTGCTTACGAATACAAGCTGACCTATGTTGGAAGTGACAATGCCGAAAAGGTACTCTATGACAGCTCAACTGTCGGAGGGGAAGGTGCTTCCAAAGCAGGAGAAGGTCTGAAGCAGATCGATAGCTCAACCCAAGAATATTTCTACCTCGGAAGACTTGCTTCCAATAATACCGGAACGGTACACCTTACCGTCGGTGTTGAAGGTGAGACACAGGGCAACGGTTATCAGCTCACACTCGCAAAGCTCCGCATGAACTTTGCAGTAGAAAAGGTTTCAGCCGGCAAAACCATCACCAAGAATAAGATTGTTAAGACAACCAACACCGTTAAGACCGGTGATACCGCAAGAGTTCTTCTCTTCTGTGTGCTTGCACTCATCAGTGGACTGATCCTTCTTGCATATGGTATCTACACACTCAATAAGAACACAAAAAGACGCAGACAGAAAGGAGAGTAAGCAGATGAAAAAATGGAAAAGATTACTGGTTTCTCTTCTGACTGTATCCATGACACTCGGTGCATCCACAATGAGCGTTATGGCAGATGATACTACACCGTATACCTACAAGGTAACATTATCCGCAGGTAACAAAGGAACAATTAACGGACAGAACAAGATCGAGCAGACAAACATTGCTTCCGGTTCTACCGTTACTTTCAATCTGAATGACATCCAGGTAACAGACGACAAGTATTATGTCAAAGGAATCCGTCTCAGCGGACGTGACAATAACGAAACACTTGCGGCTCCTTCCTTTACCGTTGATAAAGATGCCGACTATGTAGTCGCTTACGGAATCAAAGGCAATATGGTTGCCTATACCGTAAATTATCAGGATGCATCCGGTAAATCACTGGCAGAAAGTCAGACATTCTATGGCAATATCGGTGATAAACCGGTCGTTGCTTACCGTTATATTGAAAATTATATTCCAGATGCTCTTGCACTTACGAAGACTTTGAGTGATAATGAATCTGAGAATGTATTTACGTTTACCTACACACCGGGAGCTACAGACCGTATCGTTGAGACAACAACTACCGTCACAATAACAGTTCCTGGAACCGCAACTCCTGCCGGTGCAGCAGGTACAACCGGAGCTGCCGGTACAACAGGTGCAGCCGCCGGTACTGGTACAGGTACTACAGTAGGTGGTGCTACAGCAGGTGGCACTACAGCAGGTGGCACTACAGCGGGTGGTACTACAACAGGCGGTACTGCCGGTGGTACAACGAATGCAGACAATTCTCAGGATACGACAGACGATACGACCACCGCACCGGATGAACAGACACCAAAGTCTCTGGTAGATCTGGATGATGAAGACACTCCAAAAGGAAATATCGATGCGAAAGACAAGACGAGCAAAACTCCGATCGCAGCAGGAATCGCTATTATCGTTGTTGCAGTAGCAGCTCTCGCAGGACTGATCGTATTCTTGAAAAAACGTGCAAAATAAAAAAAGCGCGGCACTAAAGGAGAAGTCTTTTTTGAAGAGAACGAAGAAAAAGAAAAGCCCAGTGGCTGCATTTTGCAGTGCACTGGGCACTGTTTTACTGACAGTACTGATTCTTGCCTGTATTCCGCTGACGCTTCCGAAAGCTTTTGGTTTTCAGATGTATACCGTGATCAGTGGGAGCATGGAACCGGCGATCCCGACGGGAAGCCTGGTCTATGTCCGGTATGAAGAACCAGACACGATCGTCAAAGATGATGTCATTGCTTTTTACAGCAACAATGCAGACGGCTCGATCATCACCCACCGTGTAGTATCCAACAGCCCGGCGATGGGACAGTTTATCACAAAAGGGGATGCCAATAAGGAAAAAGATATGAATCCGATCCCTTACAACAACTACATCGGAAAAGTAAAGCTTTCTGTTCCGGTTGTTGGCGGTATCGCACAGACTGCAACCGGCACTGCTGGAAAGATTGCCGCTGCATCTATGATCGGTCTTGCTTTGATTCTTGAAATCGTTGCTGCCATGCTTGACAGACGCGATGACGAAGACGAATAAGAGAGAACGTTTTTCATTTTAACTTGCTAAAGTGTAAAACATTTGCTAAAATAATATCAGATTGTATTGTCAGAAGAAGATGGGGGAATTTCACAATTCTCCCATTTGTCATATATTGAAAAGAATGGAGAGGTGAATGGATTGTTATCCAACCAGATTTTACAGAGAACAATCAATGAAATAGGGGATATCATCGAGTGTAACTGTTCCATCTGGAACACAGACGGAGTGATGCTTGCAGCTGTAGGTAAGGAGAAGCCTGCAGTAAAAAAAGCTGTCTGCTCATTTTTAAAAGAGCTGGAGGTTACCGGCGTATCGGAGGAGCACCTGGATGAATGCTATGGCCTGTTTCCGGTTTATGATGATGATGAACTGACTTATATTTTCGTGATCGAGCACAATAATGAGATTGATGTGCATACCAGCGGACGCTTAAGTGTCTGCCAGCTGGAGAGCCTTTTAAGATCCGGAAGCGAACGTCTTGACCGTAACCGTTTTATCCAGAACCTGCTCCTGGATAACCTGCTTCTCGTAGATATCTACAATCAGGCGAAAAAGCTTGGTATTACAGTGGAGCAGCGCAGAGTCGTCTATCTGATCGAACCGAAGAATCCGGATGACACGATCGTCCTGGATATGATCCGTGGGATTTATTCCTCGGGAACCGGTGATTTTGTTACTGCCGTAGATGAGGGACATATTATTCTGATCAAGTCCCTTGACAGTACGGATGATTATGATACGATCCGTTCGACTGCCGATATGCTGGTGAATGCGATCAACACCGAAGCTATGGTCAATGTCCGGCTTTCCTTCGGAACCATCATTCCCGAACTCAAAGAGGTCTCACAGTCTTACAAAGAAGCAGGCATGGCTCTGGATGTGGGACGTATCTTCTATCCGGAACGCAATATTTTATCCTACCGCGAACTCGGTATCGGACGGCTGATCCACCAGCTTCCCGTTTCCTTATGCGAGATGTTCCTGGAAGAAGTATTTGCCGGAAATACCGTTGATCAGTTTGACGAAGAAACCTTATCCACAGTTGATAAATTTTTTGAAAACAGCCTGAATATTTCGGAGACAGCGAGACAGCTTTTCGTCCACCGGAATACGCTCGTCTACCGGCTGGAGAAGATCCAGAAGCAGACCGGGCTGGATGTCAGAGTGTTTGAGGACGCCCTGACATTTAAGATTGCTCTGATGGTCGCAGACCACATGAAATTCATAGAAAACAGAAAATAGGAGGACATGATATGGTGAAATTATACGAAGGCGGTGCCTATCTTTTACACGGTACTGAGGTAATTGCAGATGCACCCGATGCACTTGCTGCCGTAAAAAGCAAGACAGGGATTGAGACAACAAAAGAAGCTGCTGCAAAAGAGACAATGGCTTATGGGATCTTAAGTGCGCATAATACTTCCGGTAATATGCAGCAGCTTCAGATCAAATTTGACAAGCTGACTTCGCACGACATTACCTTTGTCGGAATCATCCAGACTGCAAGAGCATCCGGACTGGAGAAATTCCCGATCCCTTATGTTCTGACCAACTGCCATAACTCTCTGTGTGCAGTCGGCGGTACGATCAATGAAGATGACCACATGTTTGGACTGACCTGTGCGAAGAAGTACGGCGGTGTCTATGTTCCGCCTCATCAGGCCGTTATCCACCAGTTTGCCCGTGAAATGCTCGCAGGCGGCGGCAAGATGATCCTTGGTTCTGACAGCCACACCCGTTATGGTGCACTCGGTACCATGGCAATGGGAGAGGGCGGACCGGAACTTGTAAAACAGCTTCTGAACAAGACTTATGATATCAAGATGCCGGGCGTTGTCGGAATCTATCTGGACGGCGAACCGGTGAAAGGTGTCGGACCGCAGGACGTTGCCCTTGCTATCATCGGCGCAACCTTCGGCAATGGCTATGTCAATAACAAGGTCATGGAATTTGTCGGACCTGGCGTTGGCAAATTAAGTGCAGACTTCCGTATCGGAATCGATGTTATGACGACAGAGACAACCTGCCTTTCTTCTATCTGGAGAACCGATGACAAGATCAAAGAGTTCTACGATATCCACGGAAGAAGTGATGACTTCAGGAAACTGGAGCCTGGCGCAGTCGCTTACTATGACGGTCTTGTATACGTCAATTTGAGTGAAATCAAGCCTATGATCGCCATGCCGTTCCATCCGTCCAATGTCTACACCATTGAGGATGTCAATGCCAACCTTGCAGATGTTCTCCACGATGTAGAGCAGCGCGCGCTGGTAAGCCTGGACGGTGCTGTGGATTACTCTCTTCAGGACAAGATCGTAAATGGTAAACTTTATGTCGATCAGGGTATCATCGCAGGCTGTGCCGGTGGCGGTTTTGAAAATATCTGTGCTGCCGCAGACATCATCCGTGGCAAATACATCGGATCAGATGAATTTACCTTCAGTGTTTACCCGGCAAGTACACCGATCTACATGGAGCTTGTGAAAAATGGTGCGGTTGCTGACCTGATGGAAGCCGGTACGATCGTGAAGACAGCCTTCTGCGGACCGTGCTTCGGTGCAGGGGATACCCCGGCAAACAATGCATTTTCCATCCGTCACTCTACCCGTAACTTCCCGAACCGTGAAGGAAGCAAGCTGCAGAGTGGACAGATCGCATCTGTTGCCCTTATGGATGCACGTTCCATTGCCGCAACTGCTGCGAACAAAGGTTTCCTTACTCCGGCAACAGATTTTGATATTGAATACAAGAACCCGACCTACCACTTTGATTCCAGAATTTACGCCAACCGTGTATTTGACAGCCACGGCGTTGCTGATCCTTCGGTTGAGATCAAATTCGGACCGAACATCAAAGACTGGCCGGCAATGAGCGCTCTTCCTGAGAATCTGATCCTGAAGGTCGTATCTGAGATCCACGATCCGGTTACAACGACAGACGAACTGATCCCGTCCGGCGAGACTTCTTCTTATCGTTCCAACCCGCTTGGACTTGCTGAATTTGCACTTTCCAGAAAGGATCCTGCCTATGTAGGACGCGCAAAAGAGGTCCAGAAAGCCCAGAAAGCGATTGAAGCAGGTACTTGTCCACTGGATGTACTGGACGAATTAAAACCGGTGATGGCAGCAATCCAGAAGTCTTATCCGGAAGTCGGCAAAGGAAATATCGGTGTCGGAAGTACCATTTTCGCGGTCAAACCTGGCGATGGTTCTGCCCGTGAACAGGCTGCTTCCTGCCAGAAGGTTCTCGGCGGCTGGGCGAATATTGCGAATGAGTACGCAACCAAACGTTACCGCTCGAACCTGATCAACTGGGGCATGCTTCCGTTTATTACCGAAGAGGAACACACAAAGCTTTCTTTCAGGAACGGTGACTATCTCTTCGTGCCGGATATCCGCAAAGCAGTAGAAGACAAAGCTTCCACGATCAAGGCTTATGTCGTAGGCGATGATCTGAAAGAGATCGATCTGAAACTCGGTGATCTGACGGATGCAGAACGTGAGATCATCCTCAAAGGATGTCTGATCAACTATTACAAAGGTTAATTTTTCTCAGAAAATGATATGATTTCAAAGGGACGGAAATTTTTCTGTCCCTTTTTGCAACACTTCCGACTTTTTTATACTCTTATATACAAAGAACCGATTTTGAGAGGAGGGACTTTATGATCGATGCAATTGCATTTAAAGAATTATATAAGACGGTTTATCAGGATCTGTATCGTTTTGCGCTCTGCATGATGCATCATCCGCAGGATGCAGAAGACGCCGTCAGTGAAGCCGTTCTTTCCGCCTATGAGAATATACATAAATTACGCAAAGAAGAAGCATTCCGTTCCTGGATCTTTCAGATTCTGGCAAATGTGTGCCGCCGGAAGTTAAAGAGCCGTGAACGGACCGAGACCGAGCTGAAAGAAGATCATGCTTCTGCTACATACTGTGACGGACTCCGCACAGATGTCGAGCGTGCTTTTCTTATTCTCGATGAAGACGATCAGCTGATCATCGGCTTATCCGTCTATGGCGGTTACAACAGTAAAGAGATCGGAGAAATGCTAAAAATGAACCCGAATACAGTCCGCTCCCGCAGAAAGCGTGCCCTCGAAAAGATGAGCTGGCTTCTGAAAGAGTAGGATAAAAGAGTAATAGGAGGTGTTTCATATGACAGATCACGAAAAAGAAATACTGGATAAAATAAAACAATCTACGGAAAAAACTCCTGTTCCGGAAAGCCTTGCACCGGATCAGATTATGAAAATGCTGGAAGAGCATAACCGCACTCAGGCTTCCGGACATATCCCGAAAAAGCATGGATTTTCCCGCGGCCACCGGATGCGCGGAGGACTTATCGCTGCCGCACTGGTACTGGTTGTCGGCATTGGCGCCCACATCCGCCAGCAGAATCTTTCTTCAGACTCAGCCACTTCTTCCACAAAAGGCAGTTCTTCAATCGGTACATCCTCCGGTAAGCTTGCCTCTTCCGATACTTTAGAGACGGCAACCGATTATGATGAAGTCTACACATACCTGCAATCTTATCAGGATGAGTTGGATTCTTCATCTGTTACCGGTTCAACCGACGGCGGAATTGTCATGTATTCAACTGAAACAGCCGACAATGGTGCACGTACCGATAGTTCCAGCTCCTCTTCGGATTCTTCAACAGCCTCTGCACGTGCTGTGGATACTTCATTTTCCGATACCAACATCCGCACAGAGGGCGTCGGTGAAGCAGACATTGTAAAAACGGATGGAAGTTATCTTTATACACTGAAAGCAAACTCACAGGAAATTTCCATTGTAGATATCCGGTCTGATCAGATGAAGGTTGTTTCCGGCATTTCGCTGAATGAGAATTTTCAGGCATCCGAATTTTACTTAAGTGACCAGAAGCTTTTTGTCCTTGGCAACATGCAGAACACGCAGGTTGATTCTGATAGCAAGACGTTGTACCGCGGCAGCTGTACCCGTATCCAGACTTACGATCTGACAGATATCAACAATCCGAAATCCATCGGAACCGTGGATCAGAGTGGTTACTACCGCACTTCACGTTTTAAAGACGGATACCTGTATGTATTCAGTGACTATTATATTTACGATACGATCACCAAAAAAGATTATCCTTCCTATGTTCCGCTTGTTGGTGACAATCTTCTGAAGCAGTCGGATATCTATCTCCCAACGAACCATGCAGCAGACCAGTACCTTATTGTCAGCTCCGTTTCCGCTTCCAGTCCGGATAAGGCAGCAGACCAGAAAGCAGTCATGTCTGAGAATGGCGAAGTCTATGTGAGTGAGAACAACATTTATATTTACGAGTATGCGAACAGCAGTATCCTCGCAGATAATCTTGCGGCAAAGAATCAGACGATCCTCCGCAAGCTGTCTTACAATAAAGGAAAACTTTCCGGCTCTGCCCAGGGCAAAGTAAAAGGATATCTGAACGATTCCTTCAGCATTGATGAGTATGACAATACGTTGCGGCTGGTGACAACGGTTACGCACAATGCCGGAAGCTCTTCACAGTCCAATGCAGTCTATGTGCTGGATGCAGATTTGAAAACAATCGGTAAGATCGAGGATCTTGCCAAAAATGAACAGGTCTATTCCGCAAGATTTTTGGGCAATACCGGTTACTTTGTAACTTATGAACAGACAGATCCTTTATTCTCCGTAGACTTTTCCGATCCGGAGAATCCGAAGATCCTTGGCAAGCTGAAAATTCCCGGCTTTTCGGAATACCTGCATTTTTACAGTGATAACCTGCTTCTTGGCATCGGTATGGATACCGACGAAAATGGCATTACAAACGGGGTAAAGATCTCCATGTTTGATATCAGTGATCCTTCGGATGTGAAGGAAGTCAGCAAGTACACACTGGATCAGTACTATTACTCGGATGTTTTTTCTGACTACCGTGCAGCACTGGTTGATCCGGAAAAGAATCTGATCGGCTTTCCGCTTTCCGGATCTGCCAACCAGTATGTGATCCTTTCTTACGATAAAGATCAGGGCTTCCAGGTACAGATGCAGGAGGAAGTCAACGGTAATTCTTATCTTGGAACCCGCGGTGTGTATGCAAACGAAAAGTTCTATGTGATCAATGGAAATGCAATTGAAGCATACCGGATGGGAGACTATGTGAAGATAGATGATCTGCTGCTATAGTGCAGCTTTGCAGAAGGAGCTGCCGCTCCGCATACTTTGTACACCATCCCACCTCATTGTATACACCAAAATCGTATATAATCGAGTAGGCTGACTCCTACTCGATTCTTATACTTTGTACATCATCTCGCTTAACAGCTCGATGATGTACATTCGCCAAATGCAGATCCTTGTGCAAGCACAAATCTGCACTTGGCTCATCGTATACCCAAAAACAGGTGCCCACGGGGATATATCACTAAGATATACTTACGTGGACACCTGTTTTCTATTTTCATTTACCTGTTATTCCACACCGTTAAAGCAGTAGGTACATACCTGGCATGCATCAATCCCGATTGATTTGATCAGATCATCCAGTCTGTGATAACGAAGTGAAGTGAAATTCTGTCTCTTGCGGATTTCCTCCAGCATTGCTGCATACCGGTCACTGTTCGGATCCGCATATTCACCCAGTACATTGACATCATTGTCGCCTTCCCACTCACGGATGATCCTTCTTGTGATCAGATCCAGGTCTGATTTGGAACGGGAGAAGTTCAAATATTTGCATCCGTACAGAAGCGGTGGACATGCCGGGCGGACATGCACTTCTTTTGCGCCACTCTGATACAGGAACTCTGTCGTCTCACGGAGCTGTGTGCCACGCACGATAGAATCATCGATCAGCAGCAGGCTCCTGTCTTCGATCAGACTATGTACCGGGATCAGTTTCATTCTGGCGATCAGATTACGCTGACTCTGTGTTGTCGGCATGAAGGATCTTGGCCAGGTCGGAGTATATTTGATAAATGGTCTTGCATACGGAATACCTGATTCATTTGCATAGCCTATCGCATGAGCGATACCCGAATCCGGAACTCCTGCAACAATATCCACGTCGATCGAATGGTCATCTCTCTGTGCTAAAAGCTTTCCACAGTTGTAACGCATTTCTTCTACACCAACCCCTTCATAAGAAGAAGTAGGATATCCATAGTATACCCACAGGAACGAACAGATTCTCATCTTTTCACATGCAGGACTTACAGTCTCCACAGATTCCGGTGTCACGTAGACGATTTCCCCAGGTCCCAGCTCTTTGTAATCTGTGTATCCAAGGTTGATATATGCAAAGCTTTCAAAGGAAACGCAGTATGCATTCTCTTTCTTTCCGATCACAACCGGTGTACGTCCGAGAAGGTCTCTGGCTGCATAAATTCCATTCTCTGTCAGAAGCAGAAGCGTCATCGAGCCTTCAACTACTGACTGCACATAACGGATTCCCTCAACAAACGAATCCTTTTTACAGATCAATGCCGCAACCAGCTCTGTAGAATTGATCTGTCCATTGGTCATAGACTGAAAATGTGTATGTCCATTTTCATAAAGATTCCGGATTAGCTGATCCGCATTATTGATCTTACCTACTGTCGTAATTCCAAAGCACCCCAGATGCGACTGGATCAGAATTGGCTGTGGATCATAATCTGAAATACATCCAATTCCAATATTTCCCTTCATTGTATCAACATCTTTCTCAAATTTTGTACGGAACGGCGAATTTTCAATATTATGAATCGCTCTCTTCCAGCCATCACTTCCGTAAGTAGCCATACCTCCGCGGCGGGTTCCAAGATGCGAATGATAATCTGTTCCATAAAAAAGATCCAGATTACATGCTTCTTTTGATGCAACGCCAAAAAATCCTCCCATATCTGTAGGTCTCCTTTCTTTATCCCAATGCCATAGCCTGTATTTTTCATCTATTTTTTAGTGTATCATGCATTTATGGACGGAAACAATAGCAAAACCCCGAATATATTGCAAATGGCTATAACTATTTCTAATCGTATTTATAATTGTTTGAATTTTCTGATATATATATTACAATTTCAATTCTTTCTAATTTTACCAAAATTATTTCAAAATTATATTGACAAATAAGTATTTGGGTGTTATTATTAAGTCAATCCAAAAGAAAAGAAGTTCCTGACGAGAAAGGGAATTTCAAAAAGATATTTTTTTAATCTGTTACATAGTTTCATATATACTCGCCAAGAGTATAAGATGAAGAGCCAGATCAGAAAAGGGTAACAAGAATAATTGTTATTTGAAGGTTAGAAAGTTTTAAAAAAGCAACTATACATTTTGGTTATGAGCGTTTTGTAAGCGGAGTGTGTAGAGAACAATTTTTAAAATTGATAATTTATAATAATAAAAGAAAATTGATATCTGACTTCTGAACAGAAAAAAGTATAAGAGAAAAAAAATATCCGGATAAAATTTTGGAACGAGAACGAAAGGAAGGAGGCTTTGACCGTTGGATATTTCATCATCTAAAACTCAATATGTTAATGGTATGGCAAATGTAAATTCCTGTGAGATGAGCCTTAACCATAGATTATAATCCGGTAAGAGAAAAGTTAATGATAAAAAAGGTCGGAGTAGTAGATAAACCGGAAGCGATTATAAGATATAAAAAGATTCAGCATTTGTTGACATATTGAAGTAAATACCACAGTAATTCAAGATCAGAAAATGTGTAAAGAAACATTCATTGATAAGTAAATTTAACAGTGACGAGAAAGCTGATAAATACAAAAATTGAATTACCTGATTATATAAAATAACAAAAGATCAGAATTGATCAAAATCGATTCATATGATTTCATTTTTATAAATTTTATAAAATCTGAATATCATATGAAATGCTCAAAGAACTTACAGGAATAAGAATTACTTAATTCCTCCGATATAAAAATAAAAATTATAAAATAAAAATTACAATTGAATATTCCGAGACAGCCATTTAAAAGATGGCTGTCTCCTTTTTTTCTGTTACCAGCTCCCAATTTGTGAATTTTTTGTAATATTTTTTTAACATTTCTGAAAAATATCAGCCGTAATTTTTGACATTGACAACGCTCTATGATACACTTAGTAAGTAAAATTATAAGACTTTTGTTTTCCGTTTCTGGTACAAAAGTCAGACTTACTGAGGAAAAGTAAAATAATTAATAATAATCATATGAGGTGAGAAACGTTGGATAAATATGAATATCGCGCAAAGACAGAGCAGATGCTTGCGTATGCCGAACAGAAGTCTTACCAGAAAGCGATGTCGATTGCAGATACGATCGACTGGCGTAAAGTAAAAAATACCGCCATGCTCTCTACCGTAAGCGAAATCTATGAAAATGCGGGGGAACTTGGTAAAGCACGTGATACCTTATTTATTGCGTATGATAAAGCACCTTCCAGCAGAAAGGTTGTATACCGCCTGGGAATTATTTCTCTGAAGCTGGGACATTTCGATGAAGCAGCTGATTGCTACGAAGAATTTGTCAAGCTTGCTCCGAAAGATCCAAACCAGTACATTCTCCGGTATAAGATCTTAAAAGCACAGAAAGCGCCAGTCAAAGAACAGATTGAAGCTCTTGAAGATTTCAAGCATTCTGAATACGTTGAAAAATGGGCATATGAACTTGCCAGATTATACGCTGAAGCCGGTATGACTTCCGAATGTCTTGATGAATGTGATGATCTGATTCTCTGGTTCAGCGAAGGTACTTATGTATACCAGGCAATGGAACTTAAAATGAAATACAAACCGCTGACTCCACTTCAGCAGGAAAAATACGATCATCGAAATGATGGTATCGGCCGTAAGGATTCTTCCAAGAGAAAACCTTCCTTCCGAAAATCCAAAGGACGTCCGGAACCGAATCCACGAATTGCAGACAAGGTCCGCAAAGATGTACATGTCACCGACAGTATTGATCTTCCGGATCTTCCAGAGCCAATGGCCCGGACACATGCTTCCGAACCAGAAGCTGAGTCACAGCCAAAAACCCGGATTCGAAGCACTTCCGATATTTCCACAACCATTTCCGGTGCTTCCCTTTCAGATGCCCTGAAAGCCGGTGTTGCCGTTGCAAGTGGTGCAGTTGCTCCTGAATCTGCTTCAGACGATTCACAGATGACCGGTAAGATGAAGATTGAAGAAATTCTTGCCAACTGGGAAGCAACCCAGCGTGAAAATGCAAAGATTCTTGAAAAGAGCCAGGAGGAAGCTGAGAAAGAAAAAGCCCTGCGCGAGAAGAAGAAAGAAGAAGAGGAAGTTCTTGGAGCTACAAAACCAATCCTTTCTGATGATATCCGCAAACTGATGGAACAGCTTGAAAATGGTGAAGAGCCTGAAATCACCGATGAAGATGCTGAAGATTTCGTTGATGATGAAGAAGATGAAGCGACTGAAAGCCCGGAAGATTCATCCAAAGAAGCTTCAGACACTGACGAAGAAGATCCGGAAGAAAATGATTTTGAAGAAATCGTTGACTCCGAAGAAGATGATGAATCGGATGCGGTTTACGATGAAGAAGCTGAATACGAGGATGAGGATGATTCCGAGTATGATGACGACGAGGAATACGAGGATGAAGACGATTCCGAGTATGACGACGACGAGGAATACGAGGATGAAGATGATTCCGGGTATGACGACGACGAGGAATACGAGGATGAAGATGATTCCGAGTATGACGACGACGAAGAATACGAAGATGAAGATGATTCCGAGTATGATGACGACGAGGAATACGAAGATGAAGATGATTCCGAGTATGACGACGACGAGGAATACGAGGATGAAGATGATTCCGAGTATGATGACGACGAAGAATACGAAGATGAGGATGATTCCGAGTATGACGATGAGGAAGAATACGAGGATGAAGACGAAGATGACTACCAGATTGATGATGAATTAGATGAAGATCATAAAGAGGATTTTGATTTTGAAAAAGAATCTGCTCTCGATATCGATGATCATGATTCTGACGAAGATGATGGTGATTTTGCAGACCTTGATTCCTTTGAAGATGAAGAAGAATTAGATAGCAGTGATGATTATCTTGATCTTGAATTTGACGAGAAACCGGCTCCTGAGCCAAAGAAAGAAACTTCAAAATCAGCGCCAACTCCTGATATTGACGAAGTTCTTGAAATCGAAGAACCGTCAGAAGATGAAATCACCGAACGCATGGGTAAATTCGATACCGGATTCGTTGTACAGGGTCGTTACGATCTGAGTGCAACAAGTGAGATCGGACTGAAGCTTGGACTTACTGAAGAGCAGAAGCAGCTGTTCTCTTACTTCGTACCGATCCGTGGTGTTAGCGAACAGCTTGTTGAAATCCTTGATAACGACAAACGTTGCCGTAACCGTTATGGAACTTCCCGCACAGGCAACATCCTGATCCTTGGCCGCAAGGGAAGCGGAAAAACAGTCCTCGCAGTTGATATTGTAAAAGCAATCCAGAAACAGCGCAGACTCAAACAGGGTAAAGTTGCAATCGTAACCGGTGATTCTCTGAACAAAAAGGACATCGGAAGTATCATCGATAAGCTGAACGGTGGCGCACTGATCATCGAAAAAGCTTCCAAGATGAATGACAGAACCATCCGTGAACTGAATGATATGATGGATGAACAGACCGGTGAACTTCTCTTCCTTCTGGAAGACCAGAAGAAACCGCTGGAAAGAATGTTTGCATCCCATCGCGAATTCAAACGTAAATTTACTTCCAGACTGGAGCTTCCGGTATTCATCAATGATGAACTGGTTACATTCGGTCAGACCTATGCTAAGGAAAACGGATACCGTATCGATGAAATGGGAATCCTTGCATTATACAGCCGGATCGATATGATGCAGAGAGAAGATCATGCGGTTACTGTTGCAGAAGTAAAAGAGATCATGGATGAAGCAATTTCACATTCCCAGAAAGCAAATGTAAAACATCTTGTGAAACGGGTATTTGGAAGAAACACTGATAATTCAGACCACATCATCCTGAAAGAAGATGATTTTAAATCATAAGATTTCTACAAAGAACGCGCTTCCGGCGCGTTCTTTTGTATATGCAGACCAAACCGATAACTATAAACAAAGAGTTTTAGACATCTTACATAAGAAGTGTATAAGTTGTCCAAAACTCTTTCTTTTTATCGCTATTTCTAGTATAATATTCCTAAATATCTTTGATAGAAGGTGAATGGGATGGCAGTAAAAAAAACAACAGCACAACAGACCAACACGACCCACAAGACGGCCGTAAAAAAATCTACTGTAAAAAAACCGGCAGCTGCTAAAACTGCTGCTAAAAAGTCTGTAAAAACTGTAACAAAAGATAAACCCGCTGATTATAGAATCGGCGAATTAGATCAATATTTATTCGGACAGGGAACCCATTATGAAATCTATAAAAAAATGGGTGCACATTTTGTAAAAGATGGCAAAAAATCCGGCGTATCTTTCGCAGTATGGGCTCCACATGCCAGATCAGTTTCCGTAATCGGTGAATTCAACGGCTGGAGTGAAGATGCAAACGTTATGAAGCGTCAGGAACCGCTTGGAATCTATACCGCATTTGTTCCGGAAGCACAGCTCGGACAGCTTTACAAGTACTGTATCGAGACACAGACCGGAGATAAGCTTTACAAAGCTGATCCATTTGCGAACAGTGCAGAGTTGAGACCGGGAACTGCCTCAAGGATTGCTGATATCTCCCATTTAAAATGGAGTGACAGTGTCTGGATGAAGCACCGGGCAGAATGGGATTTCCATTCCTCACCGATTTCCATTTATGAAGCACATATCGGTTCCTGGATGCGCCATCCGGGACGTGAAGATGAGGGGTTCTACAGCTACCGTGAATTTGCGCATGCAGCTACAGACTACATAAAAAAGATGGGGTATACTCATATCGAATTGATGGGAATTTCAGAATACCCATTTGACGGCTCCTGGGGATATCAGGTGACCGGATATTATGCTCCGACCTCCCGTTATGGTACGCCGGAAGATTTCGCATATATGATCAATTATTTCCATAAGAATAAGATTGGCGTAATCCTAGACTGGGTACCGGCACATTTTCCACGCGATGCACACGGACTCGCTGATTTTGACGGCACAGCTACCTTTGAATATGCAGATCCTAAGAAAGGGGAACATCCGGACTGGGGAACCAAGATCTTCGATTATGGTAAAGCAGAAGTTAAGAACTTCCTGATCGCCAACGCACTGTTCTGGATCGAACATTATCACATCGATGGTCTCCGCGTAGATGCTGTTGCTTCCATGCTGTATCTTGATTACGGTAAAGAAGACGGTCAGTGGATCGCCAACAAATACGGCAGCAATGAGAATCTGGAAGCAATCGAATTTTTCAAGCATCTGAATTCCGTTACTACCGGACGTAACCCTGGCGCACTGATGATCGCAGAAGAATCCACTGCATGGCCAAAAGTAACGGGCAAACCGGAAGATGATGGTCTTGGATTCAGCCTGAAGTGGAACATGGGATGGATGCATGACTTTACCGAATACATGAAGCTGGATCCATATTTCCGCAAAGGCGACCACTACGGTATGACATTTGCCTTAACCTATGCATACAGCGAGAATTATATTCTTGTATTATCACATGATGAAGTGGTACATCTAAAATGTTCTATGCTCAATAAGATGCCTGGTCTTGGATTTGAGAAATTCGCCAACCTGAAAGTCGGATATGCTTTCATGATGGGACATCCTGGCAAGAAGCTTCTTTTCATGGGACAGGATTTCGGACAGCTACGTGAGTGGAGCGAGGCGCGTGAGCTTGACTGGTATCTCCTTGCAGAGCCGGAGCATCAGGCACTCCAGAATTTCTACCGTGACCTGCTGCATCTTTACACACACAACAAAGCCATGTATGAACAGGATACCTGCATGGAAGGCTTTGAGTGGGTCAATGCAGATGACAGCTCACGAAGTATTTACAGCTTCATCCGTCATTCAAAGGGCGCAAAAAAGAACCTTTTATTCGTATGTAACTTCACACCGATCGAACGACCGGAGTACCGTGTCGGCGTACCACGCGGCAAACAGTACCGCCTGGTACTGAACAGTGATGAATTGCAGTATGGCGGAAGCGGAAAAGCCCGCCCGGCAGTATATAAAGCAAAGAAACAGGAATGTGATGGAAGACCATATTCATTTGGTTACGATCTTCCGCCATACGGTGTTGCTGTATTCGAATTTTAACATAGCAAGTCAATGCAATCTGCGCAAAATATTCATCATACGAATAATTGATTCCACCAATTATTTTCTTAACATTTCCCGGATTCGTTCTTCCAGAGTTTCTTCTGGAAGAACTCCGGTTGTATATCCACAGATTTTTCCATCTCTGTACACCACAAACGTCGGTACGATCTCAATGCCTATATACTCTGCAATCTCTTTCGATATATCAATATCAATCTTATAAAAAATCCATTTTCCCTGATACCGGCTGGCAATCCTTTCCACAACAGGATACATCATTCCGCACTTTGGACACCATGATGCGTAAAACTCCACAATTACCGGCATCCTCTGCTTTCCGACTGTATTTTCATAATCCTTCGTGATCAATGCGATACCCATACACTTTCCTCATTTCTGCCATCTCAGGCTATGTAAAAAGGACTGGATTTAGTGGCATCCACATTTCGGGTTTAAGATTTTATAGACTTCCTGAAAAGAATTTCTGAAACAGATCAGCTTTTTATTAAATCTTGGATTCTTATAGCAAAACCCCCGCATACAATTCTGAAAATGATGCTTTTTCCGCATATCTGTTCCTTCCTGATTTCCTCTTTCTACAATATATGCAAAAAGACAGCCGATGTGCGGATTGCTCCGTATCTGCTGTCTCTTATATTGCCAGGGATCATCTTACGCACTCAGCGCCTTTATGATCTGCCTGTTGCATTTTATTCAATTGTCTTACTGGCGCATTGCGATCAGTTTATGGATCGGATGTCCCTGCCCGGAAAATTTCTCCTCGTACTCAGTCATAACATTCCCTCTGCTGAGTGTCGGATCATTGTGAAGATCATAGGTCTTCGCCAGAAGTACCCAGCCTGCCAACTCCACCTGCTCCAGTGAAAAATCAAACAGCTCTCTGTTGTCTGTCTTAAATTCAACGACTCCGTCAAAGGCAAGGATCTTGTCATACCGCTCAAAAAACTGCTTGGAAGTAAGTCTGCGCTTTGCATGACGTGCTTTCGGCCACGGATCTGAAAAATTCAGATAAATCTTGTCAATCTCTCCGACAGCAAAAACCTCCGGCAGATTTGTCGCATCCATACAGATAAAACGAATATTGTTGACATCCTTGTATTCCTCGTCATTGTCAAAGCGTTCCAGCGCCCGAAGCAGTACGCTTGAATAACGTTCGATACCGATATAGTTGATGGATGGATTCTCCTTTGCAAGTGTCAGAAGAAACTGTCCTTTTCCCATCCCGATCTCAATATGGATCGGATTCTCCGGATTCTGAAAAGTCTCTTTCCAGGTGCCGCGATATCTGGTCTCATTTTTAATTACAAGGGGATGAGCTGTCAGATAAGCATCTGCTCCCGGTACATTTCTTAACCTCATATATCTTTCTCTTCCTTTAGTGAAAATATGTATAACCTTATTTATTTTATACTATTCTGAAATATTTGAAAACCCAAAAATACATTTTATAAGTTTTGTACAGAATATTCTTATGATATTCTCTTATTTTTTAGTAGAATTTTCTAATTTAAAGTAGTAGAATATGTATGCATTATTAAAAATGTATAAATAATTTTTAAGAAAGGAGTCGGACAATGGATCATATTGTTAAAAAGCTCTCCGAAATCGAACACGCAGCCGAAGCTGTTGTGGAACACGCGGAACTGGAGAAATCAGAACTGGAAGAACGCATTCAAAATGAACGCAATCAATTCGACAAACAACTTGAAGATCACACCCAAAAGGAGCTGAACGATATCCACAAAGGATTAAACCGTCAGATGGATGAGATTCTTGCAAGGCAGAACCGTAAGAACCAGACAGCGATCGAAGAACTTAAAAAAGATTTTGAAGAGAAGCATACGGCATATGCCGAGAAAATTGTCAGACGTATCATAGAGGGATAGCATATGGGAAATTTACTTGCATACAGTGGCATCGTAACAAAAGTACGCGCCATGCAGGCGAAACTGCTCACTGATGAAGATTTCCAGAACATCGCCGCATTTCATACAGTAACCGAAGTTGCTGCTTATCTCAAAGAACATCCCGGATATCGGAATGTCCTTGCAGATATGGACGAAAACCGTCTTCACCGCGGTGAGATTGAGAAGCTTCTTGTGCAGTCACTTTACAGTGATTATACACGCCTGTACCGTTTTTCCGGAATGGATCAGAAAAAATTCCTGGAGCTTTATCTGAAGCGCTACGAGATGAATCTGATCAACTATTGTCTGCGTATTGTATTCAACCACTATCAGAAGCCTTTTGATCTGGATCATAAGAAAATATTCTTCGACAAATATTCGGATCTCTCCATCGATAAACTGATCACTTCGGGGAATATCGGTGAGCTGGTGGAAAATTTAAAGGGCACAGAATACTATGCGCCGTTAAAACGTCTGGAAAATGTGGAGAACCCTACCCTTTTTGATTACGATCTGGCACTGAATCTGTACTATTTTACAACCATGTGGAAGAAACGCAAAAAGATTCTGAAGCATAAGGAACTGGAAATTTTCACCAGAGATGCCGGAGCAAAGATCGACCTGCTGAACCTGCAGTGGATCTACCGTGCAAAAAAATATTACAACATGCTTCCGCCGGATATTTCCACACTGCTGATCCCGATACACTACCGGATTCATGTAGATCAGCTGAAGGATCTTGTAGAAGCACCGTCTGTCGATGAATTTTTAAAGCTGGTTACCAGAACGCCTTATCTGCGTCACACCGATACTCAGACACCAGCGTCCATCGAAACGATTTACAAAGACTGCCTGTACCGTCTCTACCTGGCAGACAGAAGAAGTAACCCTTATTCCATCGCAACCGTGAATACCTATCTTTTTCTGAAAGAGGAGGAGCTTGATAAGCTTACAACTGTGCTCGAATGTGTTCGCTACGGACTTCCTGCACGTGAGACATTAACTTATATAGGAGGAACAGCGAAATGATTGTTAAGATGAAGTTCCTGAGCATTACCGGACCACGCGCCGACATCGACCGCATGACAAACCGGTATCTTTCCAAATATGAGATGCAGCTTGAAAATGCACTCACGGAGCTCAAGACAGTAGATAATCTGATGCCATTTCTGGAAATGAACCCTTACCGTGATCCACTCGCAAAAGTGACACAGTTTCTGGGATATATGAAAGACATGCCAGCAGAGCCATCCTTTGATCAGAGCGAAGACGAGATCCTTGAGATGATTCGTTCTATCAATCATGACTACATGGATCTGCAGCAGCAAAAAGAAAAACTGAAAAAAAAGAGAGAGAATATCCAGGCACGTATGAAAGTCCTGGAACCTTTTACTTCTCTGGATTTTGACCTGCATGAGATCATGCAGTACAAATACATCCGCACAAGATTTGGAAAAATCAATGTGGATTATTATCACCGGCTGGAAAAAGCGCTTCTTGAAGACATTGATGCATTATTTCTGGAAGGCTCCAGAGATGCCTCTTATGTCTATGGCGTTTATTTTGTATCGGATGCTGATGCAGGAAAGGTCGATTCGATCATGCGGTCTCTCCACTTTGAAAAAGTCGATCTGCTGGAAGACTTTGGCGGAACCCCGCTGGAAGCTTACCGGAGCCTGGATAAAGAAGTCCAGAATCTGACCGATGAAATCCAGGCAGTGAAGGATAAACGTCAGGAGATGTTCCGCAAGAACGCTTCCAGACTACTCGGTGCAAGAATTCAGCTGGAACGTTTTTCCGATAACTTTGATATTCGGAAATTTGCGGCACGAACCGAGACAGACGAGCAGGAAGAATACTACATCCTCTGCGGCTGGATGTCCGAAGAAGATGCAAATGCATTTATCAAAGAGGCACAGGGAGATGACAAGGTTTATATCGTAGTAGAAGAGGACCGGGAACAGTATTTTGGAGAACCTCCTACCAAGCTTGAGAATCCAAAGCTTTTCAAACCATTTGAAATGTTCATCAAGATGTACGGACTTCCCAAGAGCGGTGAGATGGATCCGACCATTTTTGTAGGTATCATGTACAGCTTTATCTTCGGTGCCATGTTCGGGGATGTCGGTCAGGGGCTGCTGCTCTTTATCGGCGGTGCGATCCTGTATTTCACAAAGGAAATGAACCTTGCCGGAATCGTATCACTTGCCGGAATCTTCTCCACCTTCTTTGGATTTATGTTTGGAAGTGTGTTTGGATTTGAAGACATTATAGAAGCCAAATGGATCCGACCGATCAATCATATGACCACCTTACCGTTTATCGGAAAACTGAATACCGTATTTATCGTATCGATTGCTTTTGGTATGGGAATCATCCTGATTTCTATGATTTTCCATATTATCAACGGCATTCGTGCCAAAGATACCGAAGCAACCTGGTTTGATGCAAACGGCGTGGCAGGGCTGATATTCTACGGGGCAGCAGTTACCTGCATCGTTCTTTTCATGACAGGTCACTCTCTGCCGGGTGGAATCGTTCTTGCAGTGATGTTCGGAGTACCGCTTCTTCTGATCGCACTGAAAGAGCCGCTGACGAACAAGATCAAAAAGAAAACCGAAAAAATGGAACAAAGCAAAGCAATGTTTGTCACCCAGGCATTCTTTGAATTATTTGAAACCCTGCTCAGCTATTTTTCAAATACGCTTTCCTTTATCCGTATCGGTGCATTCGCAGTCAGCCACGCTTCCATCATGGAGGTTGTATTGATGCTTGCCGGTGCCGAAAGCGGGCATATTAACTGGGTAGTGATCGTACTCGGCAACCTGTTTGTATGTGGATTCGAAGGACTGATCGTTGGAATCCAGGTTCTGAGACTTGTCTATTACGAGATGTTCAGCCGCTTCTACAAAGGCAGCGGCCGCGAATTTAAACCTTATACAGGTACTGCAAAAAATTAGTTTTTCATTTTAGGAGGAAATTATCATGACTTTAGCAACTAAACTTATTCTCATTGCCGCACTGGTTTTAAGCATTTTCATTCCATTCGGATATTACCTGCTCGGAGAAAAAAATAAAGGACGTTATAAATGCGCACTTGCCTTCAATGTTCTTTCTTACTTTGGAACCTTCCTTGTAGCCGGAATCATGCTCTTTGGAAGTGTACCGGTACATGCAGCAGACGCCGCAGCCTCAGGCGCAGGCCTTGCAACCGGTCTTGGTTACATTGCAGCAGCTCTTGTTACCGGTCTTTCCTGCATCGGCGGTGGTATTGCCGTAGCAAGTGCAGCAAGCGCAGCTCTTGGAGCTATCAGCGAGGATTCCAGCGTCCTTGGTAAATCCCTTATCTTCGTAGGTCTTGCAGAAGGTGTATGCCTGTACGGTCTTATCATCTCCTTCATGATCATCAGCAGACTGTAATCATGAAAATGTATCTGATCAGTGACAACGTGGATACTTATACCGGAATGCGGCTTGCCGGCGTGGACGGTGTCGTAGTTCATGAAAAGCAGGAGCTGCGTGATGCGCTGGAAACTGCCATGAACGACAAGTCGATCGGTATCATTCTTCTGACGGAACGCTTTGGAAGAGAATTTCCGGATCTCATCGATGAGATCAAGTTAAAAAGAAAGCTGCCTCTTCTGATTGAAATTCCGGACAGACACGGAACAGGACGTAAAAAGGATTTCATTACCTCATACGTCAATGAAGCGATTGGACTGAAACTTTAACTAGAAAGGCATAGAAGGTGAGACAATGACGCTTGAAGAGAAAATAGCGCATTTACAGGAAACGGTCATGACTGAAGCCCGTTCTGAAGGAAATGCGATCATTGACAATCACAAAAAAGCGCTTGAATCTTTATTTGAAAAGCATAAAAAAGAAGCGACCGCACAGTCTGAGGTCCGTATCAAATCCGAGACCTTAAGAGCCAGAAGGCAGGTAAATCAAGCTGCGGCAAAAGCCGAAACCGAACTGAAACGTGCTCTTGGCAAAACACAAAATGAATTAAAAGTCAGGCTGTTTGATGAAGTAAAGGAGCTTCTTTCTGACTTTACAAAAACAGACGAATATCTGGACTATCTCTGCAGCAAAATCCGCGAAGCCGCACGCTTTGCAGATGGCGAGGAGATGACCATTTATATTTCTCCTTCTGATAAGGAGAAACAGACAGAACTGGAAAAACGTACCGGCATGACGATCACCATCAGTGAATATGATTTTATGGGCGGTATGCGTGCTGTAATCCGAGGCCGTAATATTCTGATCGATCACAGCTTCCAGGCTGCAGTCGATCACGAATATCATCAGTTCAGTTTTGCAGCAGGAGGTGCAGGAATTGAATAAGACAGCAACTATTTATGGAATAAACGGTCCGGTCATCTATCTGAAGGGTGACACCGGATTCATGATGTCGGAAATGGTCTATGTGGGAAAGGAAAAGCTGGTTGGCGAAGTCATTTCCCTGGACAAAGACATCACGACTGTTCAGGTCTATGAAGAAACTTCCGGGCTGAAACCGGGAGAAATCGTGGAGGCTTCCGGAAGCCCGGTATCTGTAACTCTGGCACCTGGAATCCTGAACAATATTTTTGACGGAATCGAACGCCCGCTTGAGCAGATCGCAAATGTAGGCGGCGGTGCATTTATCACCCGCGGCGTCAGCGTTGATTCGCTTGACCGCGACAAATTATGGGATACCCACATCACTGTGGCCGAAGGAGATTACCTTCACGGCGGAGATATTATAGCGGAGGTTCCGGAGACCAGTGCGATCGTACACAAATGCATGGTTCCGCCGGATGTGGAAGGTGAAGTAATCTGCTGCGCGTCGGACGGAGAATACCGGATTGAAGATACACTTGTCACTCTGCGGCTTTCCGACGGAACAGAAAAACAGCTCAACATGATACAGCACTGGCCGATCCGCAAGGCGCGCCCGACAAGCTACCGTTTCCCGGCAAGTGTCCCTCTGATCACCGGACAGCGGATCCTGGATACCATGTTCCCGATCGCAAAGGGTGGAACTGCCGCAATCCCAGGCGGATTCGGTACCGGAAAAACCATGACCCAGCACCAGATCGCCAAATGGTCTGATGCCGATATTATCATCTATATTGGCTGCGGCGAGCGTGGAAATGAAATGACACAGGTGCTGGAAGAGTTTTCAGAGCTTGTGGACCCAAAGAGCGGCAATCCGCTGATGGACAGAACCACTCTGATCGCCAATACCTCCAACATGCCGGTAGCTGCCCGTGAAGCAAGTATTTATACCGGACTTACCCTGGCTGAATATTACCGTGACATGGGTTATGACGTAGCGATCATGGCAGACTCTACTTCCCGCTGGGCGGAAGCCTTACGTGAGCTTTCCGGCCGTCTGGAAGAGATGCCGGCAGAAGAAGGTTTCCCGGCTTACCTTGCCAGCCGTCTGTCTGCTTTCTACGAGCGCGCAGGCATGATGCATAACTTAAATGGCAGTGACGGATCCGTGACCATTATCGGCGCCGTATCGCCTCAGGGAGGCGATTTCTCCGAGCCGGTCACACAGAACACCAAACGTTTCGTCCGCTGCTTCTGGGGTCTGGACAAGAGCCTTGCCTACGCAAGACATTTTCCGGCGATTCACTGGCTGACCAGCTACAGCGAGTATCTGACCGATCTCGCCGCCTGGTACCACGACAATGTATCACCCAAATTCGTTGACTACCGCAACCGCATCATGGCACTTCTGAACCAGGAGAGCAGCCTGATGGAAATCGTAAAGCTGATCGGAAGTGATGTACTTCCGGACGATCAGAAACTGGTTCTGGAAATCGCAAGAGTCATCCGTCTCGGATTTTTGCAGCAGAATGCATTCCACAAGGATGATACCTGTGTCTCTCTGCAGAAGCAGTACAAAATGATGGAAATCATTTTATATTTATACAAACGCTGCCGCGAACTGGTAGCCATGAATATGCCAATGTCTGTCCTCAAGGAGGAAAATATTTTTGAACGTGTCATTGCGATCAAATACGATGTTCCAAATGACAATCTTCAGCTTCTTGACCAGTATCTGGCAGACATTGATGCTTTCCATGACCGCATCATGGAAAAGAACGCGTAAGGAGGGAAAATAAAATGGCAATTGAATATTTAGGCCTCAGCAGCATTAACGGCCCTCTGATCGCGCTGGAAGGCGTTCAGGATGCTTTTTATGATGAAATCGTAGATTTTGTCGTAAACGGCAAAGAACACAAAATGGGACGTATTGTGGAGGTCTACGAGGACAAAGCAATCATCCAGGTATTTGAAGGCACGGAAAATATGTCTCTTAACAATACCCACACCAGACTTACCGGACATCCGATGGAAATCGGTCTGTCCGAAGAAATGCTTGGAAGAACCTTTAACGGAATCGGCGAACCGATCGACGACCTTGGACCGATCACGGTTGAAGAGGTGCGCGATGTCAACGGACTTCCGTTAAATCCAGTCAGACGTGAATACCCTCGTAACTATATCCGCACCGGAATTTCTGCAATTGACGGACTGACCACACTGATCCGTGGACAGAAGCTGCCGATCTTTTCCGGCAACGGTCTTCCGCACGACCAGCTTGCCGCACAGATCGTAAAGCAGGCTTCTCTTGGCGGCAGCACGAATGAGGATTTCGCCATCGTATTCGCCGCAATGGGTGTCAAGCATGACGTAGCTGATTTCTTCCGCAGAACCTTTGAGGAAAGCGGTGTTGCAAACCATGTGGCAATGTTCCTGAACCTTGCCAACGATCCTGTCGTCGAGCGTCTGATCACCCCGAAGGTTGCGTTGACCGCCGCTGAATACCTTGCATTTGAAAAAAATATGCACATTCTGGTCATTCTTACCGATATGACTTCCTTTGCAGAAGCCATGCGTGAGGTTTCTTCTTCCAAAGGAGAAATCCCAAGCCGTAAAGGATATCCGGGATATCTGTACAGTGAACTTGCCACCTTATATGAACGTGCAGGAATCGTAGAAGGAGTAAATGGTTCTGTCACACAGCTCCCGATCCTGACCATGCCAAATGATGACATTACCCACCCGATCCCTGACCTGACCGGTTATATCACCGAAGGACAGATCGTACTTGACCGGAATCTTCACGGACAGGCAATCTACCCGCCGATCAGCGTTCTTCCGTCCCTGTCCCGTCTGATGAAAGACGGTATCGGAAAAGGATATACCCGGGAAGACCACCAGGACCTGGCAAACCAGCTTTTCTCTGCATATGCTAAAGTAGGAGAGGCTCGGAATCTTGCTTCCGTTATCGGAGAAGATGAGCTTTCTCCGATTGACAAGAAATACCTAGAATTCGGAAAGGCATTTGAGGAGCGTTATATCGGCCAGGGACCGAATGAAAACCGTACCATCGAGGAAACCCTGGATCTTGGCTGGGAACTGCTTAGAATCCTTCCAAAAGAAGAACTTGACCGTGTCGATACCAAGATTCTTGACGTATACTACAAAGGCTAAGGAGGGAAGTCTATGGATCCACGTTCATTTCCCACCAAGGGAAATCTGATACTTGCGAAAAATTCACTGACACTTGCCAGACAGGGATATGAGCTGATGGACAAGAAGCGGAACATTCTGATCCGCGAGCTGATGGGCTTAATCGACGAAGCAAAAGATATTCAGGAAGAAATCGATAAAACCTTCACCTATGCCTATCAGTGCCTTCAGAGGGCGAATATCGAGCACGGGATCAGTACAGTAGAAGAACTTGCCTATACAGTTCCGATCGAGGATTCTATCCGCATCCAGACGCGAAGCATTATGGGAACAGAAATCCCGAAAGTGAAATACGAAAAAGAAAATACCAGACCAACCTATGCATTCAGTACTTCCAGAGAATCCATCGATATCGCCCGTGATGCATTCTGCCGTGTTAAAGAGCTGACACTCAAGCTTTCTGAGGTAGAAAATGCAGCGTACCGGCTGGCTTCAAGTATCAAAAAGACACAGAAAAGGGCAAATGCCCTGAAAAATATTACGATTCCGATGTATGACAATCTCGTATATACGATTACAAATGCACTGGAAGAGAAGGAACGGGAAGAATTTACCCGACTGAAAGTGATCAAACGAATGAAAAACAAATAATATTTCTGAAAAAATCATAAAATATAGAAAATATATTGACACTACACCCGTTTTGTTATATAACTTATAGAACAAATAAGATTACAAAAGCAATAGATTTTACAAATCAGGGGGTGAGCATATGACTTTTTGGAAAGTATCCGACACCAGAATGAACTGCCTTATCACAGAAGCAGAGATTGCCGCACTTGGCTACTCACTGGAAGATCTGACACAGGACAGGGAGCGTACCGAAGAATTTTTGAATCTTCTTCTCAAGAAAGGGAAAGAAGTCCTTGGGCTTAACACAGACAATGGAATCCAGGGATTTTACGGTGCATTTCTTCCTGACCGGAGCCTGATGCTGTCGATCTCCTGCCAGGCTGAGAATTCTCTGGAATCCATCCAAAAAGATGGTTCTGAAGCTTCCGGTATGCTGATTGAGCCTGACAGCAGTGAGAAAGAGACCGTTCGCTGGCAGATTCTCTTTCCAAGTCTGGATAATGCAATCGACTTCTGCAAGATCCTTGGATACGGCCAGGCATCAGAAAGCCGTCTGTATAAAGATGACGGTGTCTACTACCTGATGGTAGACTTCCCGAATACAGAAGACGGCAATAAAAAGGCTCAGCGCATCGTATCCGCCGGTGAATTCGGTGGCATGGTCGAAAAAGATGCAATTTCTGAAGCTTATCTGAATGAACATGAAAAATGCCTCCTGAACAAGGATGCAATCAATATTTTATGCAAGATGTAGTAGAAGGGGACTAAAATAGTCCCCTTTTTAGTACACGAAATAAATTTTCCTTTATTTTTCCACATATCCAGTAACTTTCCACAAATGAAATAAACGATTACTTTTACATATGTCTCCATCTGTAGAAACAGATTCTAAAAAAAGAGCACCGTCCCCGATGCTAATTCATCAAAAACAGTGCTGATACTGCGCCTTCAGGGATTCGAACCCTGGACAAATAGATTAAGAGTCTACTGCTCTACCAACTGAGCTAAAAGCGCATACATTATTCGGTTTTCCGTAACGCAAGATTTATTATATAAGACAGCTATAAAAAATGCAAGCTTTTTTTTCATAAATTTTAAAATTTTTTTAAATAGATTTTTTTGCTGAAAAAGAATGTGCCAAGGCACATATAAAAAAGATCATGTGTACCGTCCGAAATTCGAACACATGATCTTTTTCGTGTACCTTTTGGGGTGGTTTTTTCTTATCCTACATAAATTTACTGATATATCCCTGTACAAAGATAAATAATACAATCAGCGGCAGGATATAGCTTACATAAAATTTCGCCCATTTCGGGAATTTCAATCCTTCTCCGGTATCCGCTTCTTTCAGGAAGTTCTTCCATCCCCATCCATAACGGCTTGTACAGAACAGAAGATAGATCAGACTTCCAAGTGGAAGCAGGTTGTTACTTACCAGGAAATCCTCCAGATCCAGTACTCCGGAACCTTTTCCGAACGGCATAAATCCACTCCATACATTAAATCCGAGAACACACGGCATGGAAAGTACCGCCACAACCACGATATTGACGATTACAGCCTTTTTCCGGCTGCATCCGGTCAAATCAATGGCAAAGGATAAAATGTTCTCAAAAACGGCGATTACGGTCGATGCCGCAGCAAAAATCATAAATAAGAAGAATAAGGCTCCCCAGATTCTTCCGCCTGCCATGGAATTAAATACATTCGGAAGTGTGATAAAGATCAGACTCGGACCTTCTCCCGGATCCACCCCATATGCGAAGCATGACGGGAAAATGATCAGACCCGCGATCAAAGCAACAAAGGTATCCAGAAGTGTTACCAGGACTGCTTCTCCTGTAAGACTGCGGGATTTGTCGATATAGCTTCCAAAAATAGCAATTGCACCGATTCCAAGGCTTAATGTGAAGAAAGCCTGTCCCATAGCGGCAAAAATCGTGTCAAATAAGCCATATTCCACGACTTTGTGGAAATCCGGTGCCAGGTAGAAGCGAAGCCCCTCAGAAGCCCCATCAAGCGTTACAGAACGTGCTGCAAGGATCACCATCAATGCAAGCAGAAGCAGCATCATAACCTTTGTGATCTTTTCCACTCCATTTTGAAGCCCCATCCCACAAATTGCAAAACATCCAACAACAACAATGATCATAAAGAAAGTCATTGCTCCAGGTTTTGCAAGCATATCGGAAAAAACACCTGCAACAGCTGCAGTATCCTTTCCCTCAAATTCACCAGTCGCCATTTTAATGAAATACTGGACCATCCAGCCTGCAATTGTTGTGTAGAACATCATCAGCAGATAGTTTCCGGCCATAGCTCCAAACTTATACCAATGCCATTTCGTTCCTTTTGGCTCCAGACGGTCAAAGGAAAGCGCCGCACTTACTTTACTGGCTCTTCCGACAGAAAATTCCATTACCATGATCGGAAGTCCAAGAATCAGTAAAAATGCAAGGTAAATAAGAACAAATGCTGCTCCACCATATTTTCCTACAATATAAGGAAAACGCCAGACATTACCAAGACCGATTGCACATCCTGCAGAAATAAGGATGAATCCGAGTCTTGAAGAAAATTTTTCTCGTTGCATAAAAAATCCTCTCATTCTATTAAATTGTGGATAACTTGCCAAAATGATATTTATCCCCATTTTTCGACAAGTATGTGGATAACTTTTCCCAGAATATCCACAGAGGAATTATACTGAATTATTGGGAAATTGTCCATGATTGTTTATATTTTCATAGGCGAAGGCATCTGATAATTTTAATTTTCCCCTTTTTAGTACACGAAATCGTCAGATGTGTACCTTTTGGGGTGAAAATTTGCATGTATATATATATTAAAGATAACAACAGCTTATTAAAATTCCTTTGTTTATATTAGGAGGGCTGAAAAAGCCCGTGGTTGACGCATTTCGGGGCATATTTTGTGTACGGAAACGGTGGAGGTTGTTTACTTCAGAGGGCAAAGAGGTGTACATATATGGGGGTTGTTGTTTACTTTGCGGGGTTACGCAGTGTACTTGAAGGGTTGGCAATTTTACCTTTTCTGTACACAAGTGTCGAAAAAAATTAAAAAAAGGCTTTACAAGAGGGGGGTTCTTGTATATAATCAACCTAGACGTACCGTTTTGGTACACATTTTTTATCAAAAAAGGTACCTTAATGGTACACGAAAAGAACAATACACACCTTAAACGTACACAAAACGTAAAAAAAGACAGAAACCCCATTTTATGGGGTACTTTTTAGGGGAGGGTGTTCCTTTTTGGTACACAAATCCCCAATATAAAGGGGTTGGTTACCCCGAATGGTACACAATAAGGGATTATATGGGGTGTAGAGGGGATTTTAATACACCTCAAAAGTACACAATAATACAGAAGAAAACAATTAAGGGGTATGAGCGATGAAGGAAACACAGAAAAAACCAAAAGAGAAACAACTACTGGATCGTGATACGGTCTCCCGGTCCAATGTGCTAATCGAAAGTAAATCCAGTACATCATTATTTGAAAGAAAGCTTCTTAATATTGCAATCGCAAAAGCATATGTAGAAGACGGTGAGCTGATCGCAAAGGTTTCCACCAAGGATGTTAAGAATTATCTTCATATAACAGGAAACTCCATCTATTCTCGTCTGAAAGAAGTATCAAAAGAGACATTGGGACATGTAGTAAGTATCGAGGACGACGAAAAAGAGAACTTCATCATGTTCAATGTAGTGAATAAATGTGAATATAGAGATGGCGTGTTTACAACCAGATTTACTAAAGAGATGAAACCTCATATCTATAACCTGAAAAAAGACTATACCCGTATGAGTCTTGATGTATTGTGCTCTTTTAAATCCCTGTTCACAACCCGTGTTTACGAAATCCTGAGAACCCAGTATTATCGTTTTGACAGGGAACAGTGTGACCAGCTGATCGTACCGAGACCGCCGAAGAATCCATACACGATCGCAGAGCTTAAATTTACACTGAATGTAGTGGATGCAAATGCATCTAAAGCAGTAAAACGTCTTGTTGAGCAGGGACGTTTTGAAGAAGCGCTTGCAGAGATTAAGGATGCACCGTTTGAAGATTGGCGTAATTTCCGTAGAAAAGTACTTGAAGTTGCGAAAAAAGAGCTGGAAGAATCCGAGTATTCCGAGATCTGCTTTGATTATGAGCCGGTTAAGAGCGGGAAGGGCGGAAAGGTTACAGGAATCCGTTTCTTTGTGAAGAAGAATCCGAAGTGTATCCATCATTCAGATCTTCAGCGTATGCCATCCGGAGAAGAAGAGGGCGAAGAGATTGCGCCAAATGTACTGGCTGCAAAGAAAACTCCGGTTAATGAAAAACTGATTTTAGAAGTTGCCGATATTTTTGGAAATGAACCGATCACGATTCAGGAGATTAAGGTGCTGCTTCAGGTATCCGATAACCAGCCGGATGTGATCCGGAAAGCTTTTAAGCTGTCACAGGAGCAGGCATACATCAATAATCTGGTCGGATGGCTCAGAAAATGTATCGAAGAAAAGTGGTATGAGAACGAAAAAGTATCCAAGTTCAAAGGAAAGACGCTGGAAGAAGCGCAGATGACACTGGATCTTTATCAGGAATACATAGAAGAGCGCGAAAAAGTGAAAAAAGAGTAGGGTATTTTCTGCGAAAAGCAGAGTTATTACCTAAATGGTACACAAGTTAAGCGAGATAGTGTACAAAGTATACGAATCGAGTAGGAGTCAGCCTACTCGATTCGTCTTATTTTATGATGGAAAATTAAATTAGATGTTGGTGTCAAGAGGTATTTTGACCCTGGTATCTTAAATTATGGAGGAACGGAAGAAAATTATGGAAATAGGAAGATTACTGGATTTTTTAAAGACAGCAGAACAACTGAAATGTAACACCAGACATTCGTATACTTCAAGTGGCAGGTTGGAGAGTGTGGCAGAGCACAGTTGGCGGCTGGCTTTGATGGCAATGCTGGTTGGGGATGAATTTCCGGAGCTGGATATGGATAAGGTTATAAAAATGTGTCTGATCCATGATATGGGTGAGGCGATCACCGGGGATATTCCGGCATTTGAAAAGACGGATAAAGACCGAAAGGTTGAGAATAAAAAGGTGGAGCAGCTGACGGATATACTTCCGGAACCGGTCCGTGCAGAATGGAAGGCACTATTTGAAGAGATGGAAGCGATGGAGACACAGGAGGCGAGGCTTTATAAATCACTGGATAAGCTGGAGGCGCTGATCCAGCATAATGAGGCGGATATCTCGACATGGATTCCGTTGGAGTATGATCTTCAGATGACGTATGGGAATGAAGAATGTAAGTTTACGGAATATATCCAAAGGCTTCGGGATGAAGTGAGGAAAGATTCCAAGCGTAAGATTGAAGAAAGCAAACAGAAAGACTAATAAAAAATTTTCATAATAGTTGCATTGGAAATGTAATACTACATATTCATGCTGAGCCGGGGCGAATGTCCCGGCTTATTTTCTATATATGATAAGTAAAAATTTAATTATAAATCGGGGTAACAGGATTCGAACCTGCGACCTCACGGCCCCCAGCCGTGCGCTCTGACCAAGCTGAGCCATACCCCGAAGTGTTATTTCATTATAGTATAAATTGTTTTAAATCTCAATCATTCTTTTGATGTGAGAAAATGCTGTTGACAGGTTTTTGGAAAGAGTTCAAAATAACGATATGCAAATATAAATGAGTAGGATGAGGAACGATTATGGAAAATTTAATTTTCAGTTTGAATGCAACGATTCCGATCTTTTTGATGATGTTACTTGGAATGTTATTCAGAAAACTGGGGTGGATGGATGAAGTCTTTGCGGCAAAGATGAACAAGTTTGTATTTTTGGTTCCGCTTCCGGTGTTGCTGTTTGAACAGCTGGCGACCGTGGATTTTTCGGAAGTATGGGATATTAAGTTTATTCTTTTTTGTTTTGTGGTGACGGCGATCAGTATTACGATATCAACTTTGATTTCACTGCTGTGGAAAGATCGGAGCATTAAAGGCGAATTTATACAGGCGACTTACCGGAGCAGTGCGGCGCTTCTTGGAATTGCTTTTATCCAGAATATTTACGGAACTGCGGGAATGGCACCGCTTATGATCATCGGCAGTGTGCCGCTTTATAATATTATGGCGGTTGTGGTGCTTTCAGTGTTTAAACCGGGGAATAATTCTTTTGATAAGGCGCTGGTAAAGAAAACGCTGAAGGGGATTGCAACGAATCCAATCATTATTGGAATTGTGGCGGGATTTGTCTGGTCTGCACTTAAGCTTCCGATGCCGACAATTTTACATAAGGTTGTATCCAATGTCGGGGCGACAGCGACGCCGATGGGTCTGATGTCGATGGGAGCGACATTTGAGTTGAGGAAAGCGACATCGAAAATGAAGCCGACAATTGTGGCAGTGTTTATGAAGCTGGTTGGATTTTGTGCGGTTTTTTTGCCGGTAGCAGCAGTTCTTGGATTTAGAAATGAAGAGTTGATTGCGATTCTGGTGATGCTTGGATCTGCTACGACGGTCAGCTGTTTTGTTATGGCAAGGAATATGGGACATGAGGGGACGCTTAGTTCCGGAGTGATTATGATGACGACGTTGTTGAGTGCGTTTACGCTTACGATGTGGCTGGATGTGTTGAGGTCATTTGGGTTGGTGTAAGAAGAATAAAAATAGAAGCAGCCAGTTAAAATGGGAATTGTGGTAGCACACCATTGACTAGTTGCTTCTATTTTTTAAAGATTAAATAAGTCGCTGTGACTGCCGGTTCGAGTAAGAGTGAGGACAAGGACATCATCATCGTAGCGATAGATGAGCAGCCAATCTGGTAAGATGTGGCATTCTCGGTGTCCAACCCAATTGCCGGATAATGGATGATCTTTGTGTTTAGGATCCAGGCTCTCGCCGTTTTGCAAGTTTGGTGACGATTTCTTTTAGAAGTTCTAAATTAAGACCGCGTCGTTTTGCAAGTTTGTAATCTTTTTTAAATTGAGTGGTATTTTTGATTTCATATTTTGTCATGAATCAAGATCTGCAAAAAGTTCATTAACATCATGGTATCCTTTGATGTTAGGATCTTTTGCAATTCTTTCTGCCTCAAGCATAGCAGAGACGGTTTCTTTACTTGGAGTTCCTTCTGTAATTTTGAAAGGAATTCCTCTTTCGCGGAGAGACTGGCGTACAAAAATATTGAAAGCTGTGCTGAGATTCATACCGAGTTCTTCGTAAAGAGCTTCGGCTGCAGCTTTGAGATCGCTGTCCATACGAATGCTGATATTACTTGTTGTTGATTTTGCCATAGTAATCACCTCTTTTTATGATATAGATATTATATGGCAAATGCACGAAAATATCAATATATTGCACGAAAAAATATATTATGTATGAGCTGCTGTTAGAGGGGCGCGAAGGCGCTGGCGCTGTTCCCCTTGGAGATTGGTGTGTTTTAGATAAGAAAGTTTGTTGGTCGAATGATTTAGGGGAGGAGCAGTGCACCACAGCTCGTGAACCTGGCGGTTCATTCGCTGTGCGAGCTATCGCTCTATCAAAATAAAAAAACACGCAAATTTTCATGCGAGCATGAAATTTGCGTGTTCTTTTATTTTGGCACTGCTCTATCTGAGGACAAAGTACTGTTCATACCACAGTAAGAATGAATATACGGTATAAATCTTTCTATGATAATTTCCGACTTTATTCTTATGATCTTCCAGCCATTTCAGCAGTAACTCCTGATTGAAGAATTCGGATACGAAGTCTTTCTGGAACATTTCTTTTACTTTATTATAGTATTTATCTTCTCGGAGCCATACTCTGAATGGTACGAGGAATCCGAGTTTTTTACGTTTTGCCCAGTCCATTGGGATGTGGGAGAGGGCGGAGGTACGGAAGGCTTTTTTTGTTTCCATGCCGTCTACGCAGTATTTGCTGTCGATGCTGCGGGCGAGTTCCCAGACTTTTTTGTCGAGGTATGGTACACGCAGTTCGAGGGAGTGTGCCATTGTCATCTTATCTGCTTTGAGCAGGATGTCGTGTGGCAGCCACAGATGCATATCGAGGAAGAGCTTTTTATGAAGGTCGTCCTGATCTTTTACCTGGTCGAAGTACGGTTTGGTTACGTCCTGGTAGCGCATCTTGCTCTTATATGCAGGAGAGAGTACTTCATCTGCTTCTTCGTTGTCCATGATGAATGCCTGGCCGATGTAGGAATCTTCTACGGAAGTTGCATTTCTCTTGAGGAAGTTAAGTCCTCTCTTGTCTGGCTGGTGTTTTGCCCAGTCTCCGAGTTTTTTACGGATAGATGCCGGTACGATCTTGCGGTACATATCACCGGATTTGCTTGGGATATATGTCTCGTATCCACCGAACATCTCATCTGCGCCTTCTCCACTTAAGACTACTTTTACATCTTTGGCTGCGAGCTGTGACAGATAGTACAGCGGTACAGCGGAAAGGTTGGCATGTGGTTCATCGGAATGATACTGAACCTCCGGCAGAGCATCGAAAAATTCGTCAGAAGAGATTTCTTTCTTTGCATTGCTCATATGAAGGATATCGCACAGATCCTTGGAGAAGGTTGTCTCATCGAATCCGCCGACTTCAAATCCTACGGAATAGGTCTTCATCGGTTTTACAGTAGATGCGATGTAGCTTGAATCAACACCACCTGAAAGGAAAGATCCTACTTCTACATCAGCAATCTGATGGTAATCAACAGAATCCTGAATTGTCTCACCGATGAGTTTTACTGTCTCGTCAAAGCTGCGGTCTTTCTTTGCATAAGTCGGATCGAAGTATTTTGTTTTCTTAAGTTCTTTTCCATCATAAGTGAAGTATGTTCCCGGTTCCAGTTTGAATACACCTTTGAACATGGTCTCAAGGAGTGGGGTGTACTGGAAAATCAGGTACATCTTGAGGGCATCTTTGTTGACCTCTTTATGGAAATGTGGGTGAGCCAGGAAGGATTTGATTTCAGAACCAAATAAAAGGCTTCCATTCATCTGTGCATAGTAGAATGGTTTGATTCCAAAGTAGTCTCTTGCTCCGAATAAGTTGTGAGTTTCTTTATCGTAAATTACAAATGCGAACATTCCGCGAAGCATAGAAGCAATTTTTTCGCCATAGGTTTTGTATCCCTGAAGAATAACTTCTGTATCGGAGTTTGTCTGGAACTGACATCCGTGTTTCTCAATCAGTTCTTTACGGATTTCCTGATAGTTGTAAATCTCTCCGTTGAAAATAATGACATGTTTGCCATCTGCACTGTGAATCGGCTGAGATCCGCCTTCAAGGTCGATGATACTCAGACGGCGGAAGCCAAGGGCTACATAGTCATCAACAAAGCTTCCCTTGCTGTCAGGTCCGCGGTGGGCAATGCGTTCACCCATCTGGTCGATGACTTCTTCTCTATTAAAATCGCCGGCGCCATAATAGCCTGCAAATCCACACATAAATTGCACATCCTTTCTGAATTGATACATATTAAAAATATTATAGTAACTTAATTTTGCCTGTAGATTTATTTATTATACCATAGTCTATATAAGATTAACAAGGGATAAAAAACCGGAAAGGAATATCCAATAAAATCAGTAGGATATTCCTTGCATATTTTTTACAGGTGTTATATAGTGAAAAATGCGGATAAATGTGTAAAAGCCGGCAAAGAAAAGGAGAATCCGGGAAATGGAAAAGGTGAAAACTTTCCTGGCAGATATATCTGATCTGCTTAATGAGAAAAATTATCAAAAAATTTATGAAAAAGTTCCGGCGTTCAGACAGGAAAAAGCAGACCGGCTGAAGCACAGGGAGGATCAGGCTCAAAGCGTGGGTGCATGGTATCTTTGGATGAAGATACAGGAGAGACACAAAATACCGCAAGATGCAGGGCAGTCCTTTAATTTATCACATTCTGGGAAATATGTTCTGTGCAGCGCAGGCGTATCCGGAGAGCGGGTAGGCTGCGACATCGAATGCATGCGGAAATATCATGAAAGGCTGGCAGAAAAATATTTTTGTTCTTCTGAATATGAGAGAATCCGGAATGCAGATGAAGCGGAGCAGACGGAAATGTTTTACCGCTACTGGGTTTTAAAAGAAAGCTTTTTAAAAGCGACGCGCAAAGGCCTTGTGATGGGATTGAATACCAGCGAGATCCAGATTCCGAAGCAGGGAGATCCGTTTTTTTTAAGGCAGCCGGAAGAAATCCGGGAAGCTTATTATTTAAAAGAATATCAGACAGATGGAGCAAGGATTGCGGTGTGCTCAACGAATCCGAATTTTGACGAAAATATTTTGGATATGACAGATATTTACAAAAGAGAAATGATTGTGGAACTTAAAGATTGAAAATAAGCCAATGAAACAAGAAGTGGATTGGTTAAGAGTTTACAGGTATTTTATGAGAGAAGAAGGAGAAGAAGATGCTTACACAATTTTCGAGAACAGAACTGCTTCTTGGCAAAGAGGCGATGGATAAACTGAAGAATTCAAGAGTTGCCGTATTTGGAATCGGCGGAGTCGGCGGGTATGTATGTGAGGGACTGGGACGAAGGGGGATCGGGGGATTTGGACTGATTGATGATGACAAGGG
>ENA-OQKH01000258-OQKH01000258.1-human-gut-metagenome-genome-assembly--contig:-NODE-258-length-45735-cov-8.270095_pt1 | contig 45735 bp, 34 predicted proteins | sample MGYA00242645_ERZ504791 | MGnify/ENA primary metagenome ERZ504791 (study PRJEB26092, sample SAMD00036388) | human gut metagenome | host: Homo sapiens | study: EMG produced TPA metagenomics assembly of... | reverse complement strand
CAGAAGTTAAGCTCACTTGTGCCGAAGATAGTTGGCTGGAAACGGCCTGTGAAAATAGGTAGATGCCGGCTTCTCTTTTTATTATGGCCCGTTGGTCAAGCGGTTAAGACAGCGGCCTCTCACGCCGTTAACGTGGGTTCGATTCCCGCACGGGTCACCAAAAAGCACTACTTCATTTGAGGTAGTGCTTTTTTCTATATATTGTACTTTTTAGGGCGGGGGAGATTCCCACACGGGTTTTTATAGAGTGTCAGTTGCGGGCCGCATATATGCGGCCCCTACAGGTGAACCGTAAAAGGGATATGGCGTTGGGTTGCGGGCCGGGCATGCCCGGCCCCTACAGGGGGGCGATGGGTAAACGGGATATAATAATAGGTTACGGCGCTGGGAAGGTGCAGCGGCGGCGAATCAATGTTGTGGGTGTAGAATTTCCGGGCGTATTTTTGTTGGTTATGACTAACAGCTTTCGTTGAAAAGTTTGCGCAGATTCTGTATACTTAGTTACAACATACTATATAACCAAAGGCAGCATCGCGCAATTCTCAACCATTGGGCCGGGGACGGCTTCAGGGCGGGGTTTGTGTGGTGTTGCCATGCAATTTCGTTGAAATTCTGGTTGGGAAGTTGGTTGTGCGGTGAAAAAAATTAGGATACAACGGGTCAGTGCGTTTGACATCATCATTACGCTGGCGCTTGCGGTGGTTTTTGTTGCCCTGTCGCTGCGGGGCACCGGGGAGCTTACGCAGATGCAGCGCGCCACGGACGATTATATCCAGTGTGAAACGCTGGCCCGCCAGCTGCAGAGCGGGTCAGATTATCTGGTGGAGCAGGTGCGGATGTACACCGCGACCGGCCAGCGGGAGTACATGGACAACTACTTTGAGGAGCTGAACACGACCCGCCGCCGCGAGACAGCGCTGGAGTATTTCGCTGAGAATTACAGTGACACCGATGCGTTTACCCTGCTGAAATCTGCCATGTCCACCTCGCAGTATCTGAGCTATACCGACCGCTATGCCATGCGTTTGATGGCGCAGGCCACGCTGGCCGACACCGCCGACTGGCCGGCCGAGATACAGACGGTCTCGCTGCATGACAGCGACCTGACGATGTCGGACGCCGATAAGATGCGCAAGGCCCAGCAGTTGGTCAGCAACAGCCAGTACCAGAATATGCGTGAGGATGTGACGAACAATATCTCTGAGAGTCTGGCGGCACTGATCGAGCTGACCCGCTCACGCCAGAACCGTGCCGAGCAGATCTTTACCGATGTCTACCGCAAGATCGAGCTTTGCGCGGCTGTGCTGGTCGCGCTGATGCTTGAGATCTGCATCATCACCCGCCATCTGGTCGTGAAGCCGCTGCTGCAATACGGCCAGAGCATCCAGCGCGGGGAAATCTTCCCGGTGGTGGGCGCCGCCGAGCTGCAGGAGCTGGCGCTGACCTACAATGAGGTCTACCGCGAAAATCAGGAGACGCAGAAGCTTATCCGCCATGAGGCCGAGCACGATGCGCTGACCGATGCACTGAACCGCGGCGCGTTTGAAAAGATCCTGAACATTTATGAGGGCGGCGAAAAGCCCTTTGCAATGATCATCTGCGATATCGATATTTTTAAGCAGGTCAACGACCTGCACGGTCATACGGTCGGCGATCTGATCTTAAAGAAGGTGGCGCGCCTGCTGACGACCACCTTCCGCAGTATCGACTATGTCTGCCGGATCGGCGGCGATGAGTTTGCCGTGATCATGGTGGATGTCGGCCGTGAGCTGAGCCACACGGTCAGCGACAAGATCGAGCTGATCAATGATGCCCTGTCCAACCCCACGGACGGGCTTCCCGCAGTTTCGCTGAGCGTGGGCGTGGCCTTTACCGACCGCGAAAACCCTGGCGAGAGCATCTTTAAAGATGCCGATCAGGCGCTGTATCGTGTAAAACAGAACGGTAAGCACGACTGTGGCTTCTATTAAGCGGCGCACGGAGGTGACGCGCGCACGGCTGCTGGCGCTGCTGTTTCCGCGCCGGTGCCCTTTTTGCGGGGCGCTGCTCGGGGCGGATGCCGTGCAGGGGACAGTCTGCCCGGCCTGCCTGCCGGAGGAGATGCGGCTGCAGCATCTGCCGCCGCGCCTGCCGGAAGGAGAGCATGCTTTTTACGCGCTGGGGCAGGCTGCGGCCGCCTACTACTACGCCGATGCAGTGCGCGGCGCGATTTTGCGCTGCAAGCGCGGCGGCCATCCGTGGTATGCGCAGGAGCTGGCCGACCGGATGGCGGTGCTGATCTTCGGCGCGCTGCCCGCCCGCAGGGTGGGGGAGCTGCCGCAGTACCGCGGGCTGCATACGCTGCCGCTGTACAGCTGCATTGTGCCGGTGCCGCCCAACAAGCCGCGGCCCGGCGTGCCGGGTCTGCCGCTTTTGCTGGCGCGCCGGTTGAGCGCAGTGCTGGGAATCCCGGTGGTGACGCCGCTCTACATAAAGAATCCGGGCCGCCCACAGAAGGAGCTGACCCGCGAGGAACGGCTGCGCCGCGCGAAAGCGGCCTTTGCCTGCCGCCCCGGCACCGACCTGACCGGCAAGCGGGTGCTGTTGGTCGATGACATTATCACGACAGGGGCCACAGCGTCCGCCTGTGCGGCGGCGCTGCTGCAGGCCGGTGCCATTGAGGTGACTGCCGCAGCCATTGCCGCAACCGAGGAGTTGCCCAAGGCACAGCAGAAAAAAGAACGCTGAAAAGAAAAAGGACCGCGGCCGCAGCCGACAGAATGCGCTGGCTGCGGTCTTTTTTTGCGACCTGTGAGGCCGCGCCTGCCGGGCGGTTTTTCTGTCAAAAAACCTTGCAAAATTTTGGTACATTTGCCACGCGATTTATTTTTAGACATCCTGTATAATATAGGCAACAGAATCGGTTTTCCGAACCACAAGGAGAATTGCGATGGCAAACGAAAAGTACATTATGGCGCTGGATGCAGGCACGACCTCCAACCGGTGCATCCTTTTCAACGCCCGGGGCGAAATGTGCAGCGTGGCGCAAAAGGAGTTTACCCAGTACTTCCCCCAGCCGGGCTGGGTGGAGCATGATGCCAACGAGATCTGGACCACCCAACTGGGCGTGGCACTGTCAGCCATGAACCAGATCGGTGCCTCAGCGGAGGACATTGCCGCCATTGGCATTACAAACCAGCGCGAGACAACGATCGTCTGGGACCGCGACACCGGCGAGCCGGTCTGCCATGCCATCGTATGGCAGTGCCGCCGCACAAGCGAATACTGCGATGCGCTCAAGGCGCAGGGCCTGACCGACAAGATCCGGGAAAAGACCGGCCTTGTCATTGACGCTTATTTTTCGGCAACCAAGCTGAAATGGATTCTGGACAATGTGCCCGGCGTGCGCGCGCGGGCCGAGCGGGGCGACCTGCTCTTTGGCACGGTCGAGACTTGGCTGATCTGGAAGCTGACCTGCGGCAAGATCCATGTGACCGACTACTCCAACGCCAGCCGGACGATGCTGTTCAACATCCACACGCTGGACTGGGACGATGAGATCCTGCAGATCCTTGACATACCGCGCTGCATGCTGCCCAACCCCGTGCCCAACAGCGAGTTTTACGAGTACGCCGACCCGATGCACTTCGGCGGCGAGATCAAGATCGCCGGTGCGGCGGGTGACCAGCAGGCGGCGCTGTTCGGGCAGACCTGCTTCCAGCGGGGCGAGGCAAAAAGCACCTTCGGCACCGGCGGCTTTATGCTGATGAATGTCGGTGAAAAGCCGGTGTTCTCTCACAACGGGCTGGTCACCACCGTGGCGTGGGGGCTGGACGGCAAGGTGAATTATGCGCTGGAGGGTTCGATTTTCGTGGCGGGCGCGGCCATCCAGTGGCTGCGCGATGAGCTGCATCTGCTGGAGGATGCCAGGGACTCCGAGTATATGGCGCAGAAGGTGCGGGACACGAACGGCTGCTATGTCGTGCCGGCCTTTACCGGTCTGGGCGCGCCCCACTGGGATCAGTACGCGCGCGGCGCGATTGTGGGGCTGACCCGCGGCGTCAACAAAAACCACATTATCCGCGCCACGCTCGACAGCCTGTGCTACCAGATCAACGATGTGCTGACCGCGATGGAGGCTGACAGCGGCATTGCGATGACGGCGCTCAAGGTGGACGGCGGTGCCTGCGCCAACAACTACCTGATGCAGACGATGGCGGACATCAGCAGCCTGCCGGTCAAGCGGCCCTGCTGCGTGGAGACCACGGCGCTGGGCGCGGCCTATCTGGCGGGGCTGGCTGTCGGCTACTGGAAGTCCACCGAGGATGTGCTGCAGAACTGGGCCGTGGATCGCAAGTTTACCCCCGCCATCACCGAGGCAGAGCGCGCCGCGCGGCTCAAGGGCTGGAACAAGGCGGTGCGCTGCTCCTACGGCTGGGCGAAGGAGTAATGCCCCAAAGCCTTCCCCCCAAGGGGGAAGGTGGCCCCGCAGGGCCGGATGAGGGGCAGGTTTTCCGTAGCAGCCCTTTAACGGGGTATAGCCGCGGCGCTGCCCCTCATCAGTCAGCGGTAGGGGCCGGACATGTCCGGCCCTCTGCCAAAAGGAAAAATTACGCTTGCGGAAAGGCCTGACCTGCGGCAGTGGCAAGGCCCCCGGGCGGATATGGAATCCGCCCCTACGCTGTAGGGGTCGATGCTCGCATCGACCCGGAGGGCTTCCAGCACCGCACGCTCTCTGCGGGCGACCAATGGTCGCCCCTACATGCTCTGCAAACAAACAACACGAGGTACAACATATGCATGATATAATCATTATCGGCGCGGGCGTGGCCGGGTGTGCCTGCGCGCGGGAGCTTTCGCGCTACAGCGCGGATATTCTGGTGCTGGATAAGGCGGAGGATGTCTGCTGCGGCACCTCCAAGGCCAACAGCGCTATTGTACATGCCGGCTATGATGCTGCCCACGGCAGCCTGATGGCGAAACTCAATGTCGAGGGCAGCCGCCGGATGCCCGCGCTGGCCAAGGAGTTGGATTTTGCCTACGCCCAGTGCGGCAGTCTGGTCGTCTGCCTGAGTGAGGAGGACCGCCCCGCGCTGCAAAAACTCTACGAAAACGGCATCGCCAACGGCGTGGAGGGGCTGCGCATCATCGAGCGGGACGAGCTTGTTGCGATGGAGCCGAATGTCTCCGATCAGGCGGTGGCAGCGCTCTGGGCACCCACCGGCGGCATCGTCTGCCCGTTCGGGCTGACCTACGCGCTGGCAGAAAACGCCGCAAAGAACGGCGCGCAGTTTCAGTTCAACACGGCGGTCACGGGGCTGCACCCCCTTGCGGACGGACGCGGCTGGGCCATCGAAACCGACCGCGGCACGCTGGAGACGCGCTGCATCGTCAATGCGGCGGGCGTCTACGCCGATGTGCTGCACAATATGGCGGACGCCGACCACCCCATGAGGATCACGGCGCGGCGCGGCGATTACTTCCTGCTTGACCACACGGCCGGGCAGCATGTGCGGCATACCGTGTTCCAGCTGCCGGGCAAGTACGGCAAGGGTGTGCTGGTCACCCCCACGGTGCATGGGAACCTGCTCATCGGCCCGACTGCCATTGATGTCGAGGACAAGGAGGCCACCGCTACCACGGCGGCAGGCCTTGATGAGGTGCGCGCCAAGGCTGGGCTGGCGGTCAGGGATCTGCCGCTGCGCCAGATCATCACCAGCTTTGCCGGACTGCGCGCCCATGAGGCGCGGCACGACTTTTTCATCGGGGAGATCGCGCCCGGCTTTGTGGACTGCGCGGCCATCGAATCCCCGGGCCTGTCCAGCGCGCCGGCCATCGGCGCAATGGTGGCGGATATTGTGCGGGATAGCCTGCACTTAAAGGAAAACCCGGCCTTTGACCCGACCCGCAAGGGCATTCTGGACCCCAAGACACTGGACTTTGCTGCGCGGGCGGAGCTTATTAAACAGAACCCGGCCTACGGTCAGATCATCTGCCGGTGCGAGAGCGTGACCGAGGGCGAGATCGTGGATGCCATCCATCGTGTGCCGGGCGCGCGCAGTCTGGACGGCGTAAAGCGGCGTACCCGCGCGGGCATGGGCCGCTGTCAGGCGGGTTTCTGCAGCCCGCGCGTCATGGAGATTTTGGCGCGGGAGCTGGGCGTGGACCAGAGCGAGATCACAAAATCCGGCGGAAATTCCAAAATCATCGTCGGAACGAACAAAGATACATTTTGAGAGGGGGCTGCGTCAATGAAAAATGTTGATTTGGTCATCATCGGCGGCGGCCCGGCAGGGCTTGCGGCGGCGGTGGCGGCCCGCAAGGGCGGTGTGCAGGATATCCTGATCCTTGAGCGCGACAGCGAGCTGGGCGGTATCCTCAACCAGTGCATCCACAACGGCTTCGGCCTGCATACCTTTAAGGAGGAGCTGACCGGCCCCGAGTATGCAGCCCGGTTTATCGAGCAGGTCGAGGCGCTGGGCATTGCCTACAAGCTCAATACCATGGTATTGGATCTGGCGGCGGACAAGACCGTGACCGCCATGAATAAGACGGACGGGCTGTTCCAGCTGCACCCCAAGGCGGTCATTCTGGCAATGGGCTGCCGGGAGCGGCCGCGCGGCGCGCTGAACATCCCCGGCTACCGCCCGGCGGGTATTTTTACCGCAGGCACGGCCCAGCGGCTTGTCAACATGGAGGGGTACCTGCCCGGGCGGCGGGTGGTCATTCTCGGCTCGGGCGACATCGGCCTGATCATGGCGCGGCGGATGACGCTGGAGGGCGCCAAGGTGCTGTGCGTGGCCGAGCTGATGCCCTATTCCGGCGGCCTGAAACGCAATATTGTACAGTGCCTCGATGATTTCGGCATCCCACTGCGGCTGAGCCATACGGTCGTGGACATTCAGGGCAAGGAGCGGGTGACCGGCATTACGCTGGCCCGCGTGGAAAACGGCAAGCCCGTCCCCGGCACCGAGGAGCATTACGACTGCGATACGCTGCTGCTCTCCTGCGGGCTGCTGCCCGAGAACGAGCTGAGCCGCGCGGCAGGCGTGGCGCTCAGCCCCGTCACCGGCGGCCCGGCGGTCAATGAGAGCCTTGAAACGAACCTTCCCGGCGTGTTTGCAGCGGGCAATGTGCTGCATGTGCATGATCTGGTCGATTATGTCTCCGAGGAGGCCGCGGCGGCCGGCGCGCACGCTGCCGACTTCATCCGCAGCGGCGAGCAGCCCGGCGGGACGGTGCTGCCCGTGCGGTGCGAAAACGGCGTGCGGTACACGGTGCCCGCGACCATCCGCCCCGGCTGCGCAGGGGATACCGTGACGCTGCGCTTCCGGGTGGGCAATGTCTACAAAAACAAGAAAATCGCGGTGTATCGCGGTGATACCTGCATCTACAGCCGCAAGCGGCCCGTGCTGGCCCCCGGCGAGATGGAGACTGTCCGCCTGAAGGCCGAGCTGCTGCAGGGCCCGGGCGAGGCCGTGACCGTAACTTTGGAGGAGGGCTGACGATGGAAAAGCGTGAATTGACCTGCATCGGCTGTCCTATGGGCTGCCCCCTGACCGTAGAGCTGGAAAACGGCGCGGTCACGGCGGTGTACGGCAACACCTGCCCGCGCGGCGATGCCTACGCCCGCAAGGAGGTGACCGCACCGACCCGCATTGTGACGACAACGGTGCGGGTGACCGGCGGCGTGCTGGCCGCTGTGAGCTGCAAGACGCAGACGGACATCCCCAAGGACAAGATCTTTGCCGTGGTGCGGGCGCTCAAGGCTGTGACCGTGGCCGCCCCGGTGACCATCGGGCAGGTCGTGCTGCCCAACGCCGCCGACACCGGCGTGGATGTGATCGCCACAAAAAATGTGGCAGTAAAATAAGCGGAGAAGCCCCCTCTGTCAGGGGGCTTCTTTCATTCCGGTGCTCACAGGCGCTGTGTTATGAAAATAACTTTCCCGAAAAGGTTAAATATTTCAAGAATTTTGGGCAAAAATCAACGGTGTGTTTGAATAATGCACAAAAAAACTGCCGTATTTTCAGCTTTTCGACAATTCTGCTAAAAACACTTTCTTTTTTATGAAGAATATGTTAATATCTAATTAACAAAGTGCTTCGGCTGCAGAACCAGACAGCCCCGGCACCGAGTTGGGAAAAACCCACTCAAAAATTTGGAGGAATGCTTTTATGATGAAGTATCTGCAGAAGCTCGGCAAAGCTCTTATGCTTCCCGTTGCTGCACTGCCCGTCTGTGGTATCCTGATGGGCATCGGTTACGCTTTCGCTCCCGCTGTTATGGGTGCTGAGGGCGCAACTTCCGGTTTCGCTTACACTCTCGGTTTCCTGCTGATCAAGGCCGGCGGCGCCCTGATCGACAACATGGCCTGGCTGTTCGCCATCGGCGCTGCCGTGGGTCTGTCTGATGACCACGACGGCACTGCCGGTCTGGCTGGTCTGGTCAGCTTCCTGATGATGCAGCAGCTGCTCAGCCCCGGCGTTGTCGGCGCTGTCCGCACGCTGGAGGAAGGCACCGTCGATTACATTGCTTTCAGCAAGATCGCCGGCAACTCCTTCATCGGCATCCTGGCCGCCATCATCGGTGCTGCCTGCTACAACAAGTTCAAGAATACCCAGCTGCCTGACTGGCTGGCATTCTTCAGCGGCAAGCGCAGCGTTGCTATCGTGACCGCCGTTGTTTCCATCGTGGTTTCCGTTGTCCTGCTGTTCGTCTGGCCCATCATCTTCGGCGTTCTGGTTGCCCTCGGCAACGGCATTGCCAAGATGAGCGGCATCGGCGCCGGCATCTACGCTTTCCTGAACCGTCTGCTGATCCCCACCGGCCTGCATCACGCTCTGAACAACGTGTTCTGGTTCGACACCATCGGTCTGGGCGATCTGAAGCACTTCTGGGCTGGCGATGTCACCGGTCAGAATGGTGTTAATTGGGACCTCGGCATGTACATGTCCGGCTTCTTCCCCTGCATGATGTTCGGTATCCCCGGTGCTGCTCTGGCCATGGTCCAGACTGCCAAGAACAAGAAGGCTGCTATCGGTCTGGTTGTTTCCGCTGCTATCTGCGCCTTCGTCTGCGGCGTTACCGAGCCGTTCGAGTTCGGCTTCATGTTCCTCTGCTTCCCCCTGTATGTTGTCTATGCTGCTCTGTACGGCATCTTCACCATCATCACCTACTACACCGGCTTCCGCGCAGGCTTCTGCTTCTCCGCCGGTGCTACCGACCTGATCTTCTCCGCCAGCCTGCCTGCTGCTGCTAAGACTTGGATGATCATTCCTCTGGGCATCGCTGCCTTCGTCGTGTTCTACCTCGTCTTTAAGTTCGCCATCACCAAGTTCGACCTGAAGACCCCCGGCCGTGAGGATGAGGATGCTGAGGCTGCTGAGGCCAACATCACCCTCGCCAACAACGACTTCACCGCCATCGCCTCCGGCGTTCTGGCTGCTGTCGGCGGCAAGGACAATGTTGCCAACGTTGACTACTGCGCCACTCGTCTGCGCTTTGAGGTCAAGGACAGCACTGCTGTCAACGAGAAGGCCGTCAAGGCTGCCGGTGCTGCCGGCGTTATCCGCCCCAGCAAGACCGCTTGTCAGGTCGTTATCGGCCCCAAGGTTCAGTTTGTCTACGACGAGCTGAAGAAGATGCTGTAATTTCCGACATCTTTCGGTAAAGGTCTGGTTCCCTTTATCAAATCCGCCGTGGGCGGGCCTACGCCCGCCCACGGCCTTTTGTTTGGAAACGAAATTTTGGTATAAAATTCAAATTTAGGTCATGGTATACCATGGCGCAGCGTGGTATAATGCAAATAAGAATAACGGAGCGCACCCGCTCCGAAATATCAGGAGGTATTTTCTTATGAAGATCATCCGTGCTAAGGATTATTACGACATGTCCCGCAAGGCCGCCAACATCATCTCGGCGCAGGTCATCATGAAGCCCAACTGCGTGCTGGGTCTGGCCACCGGCGGCACCCCCGTGGGCACCTACAAGCAGCTGGTCGAGTGGTACAACAAGGGCGATATCGACTTCTCCGAGGTCACGACCGTCAATCTGGACGAGTACCGCGGCCTGCCGAAGGAGCACCCCGAGAGCTACTGGAGCTTTATGCACCGCAACCTGTTTGACCATGTGAACATCCGCCCCGAGGCCATCAACCTGCCCGATGGCACGAACCTCGACGCTGCGGCCGAGTGCGCCCGCTATGACGCCATCATCCACAGTGTCGGCGGTGTTGACCTGCAGCTGCTGGGCATCGGCAACGACGGCCACATCGGCTTCAACGAGCCGAACGAGGCCTTCGAGCTGGGCACCCACTGCGTTGACCTGAAAGAGGAGACCATCGAGGCCAACAAGCGCTTCTTCGACGGCAACGCCGATCTGGTCCCCAAGCAGGCCTACACCATGGGCATCAAGACCATCATGCAGGCCCGCAAGGTCCTGATGGTCGCCAACGGCAAGGGCAAGGCCGACATCGTCAAGAAGGCGTTCTTCGGCCCCGTCACGCCGGAGGTCCCCGCCAGCATCCTGCAGATGCACCCCGACTTCATTCTGGTTGGTGACGAGGAAGCCCTGAGCGAGATCTGATCAGCGGAGGAATACTGCTATGATCATCAAAAATGCAAAAGTTTACAGCGACGGCTGCCGCTTTGTAGAAAAAGATCTTATCATCCGTGACGGCCGCATCGTCTTTGGCGCAGCCCCGCTGGAGGGCGAGGATGTCATCGATGCGGATGGTGCCTACGCGCTGCCGGGTCTGGTGGATATCCATTTCCACGGCGCGGTCGGTCATGATTTCTGCGATGCCGATGCGGCAGGCCTGCAGGCCATCGCGGATTTTGAGGCGAGCAAGGGCGTTCTGGCCATCTGCCCCGCCACGATGACCTTCAGCGAGGAGATCCTGAACGGCATCATGGATGTGGCCGCAGCGCACAGGAACGAGCGCGGCGCAGATCTGGTCGGCATCAATATGGAAGGCCCCTACATCAGCCCCCGCAAGGTCGGCGCCCAGAACCCCAAGTATGTCATGGGGGCGGACGCAGCCATGTTCCGCCGCCTGCAGGCGCGCAGCAACGGGCTGATCAAGCTGGTCGATGTGGCGCCCGAGGAGCCGGGCAACCTCGACTTTATCAAGGAATGTCACGATGAGGTGCGCATTTCCATCGCGCACACCTGCACCGACTATGATACGGCCAAGGCCGCCTTTGCCGCCGGTGCCACCCACATGACCCACCTGTACAACGCGATGCCCGGCATCACCCACCGTGAGCCTGGCCCCATCATCGCCGCGCTGGAGGAGGGTGCCGAGGTCGAGCTGATCACCGACAATGTACACATCCACCCCGCCATGGTGCGGTTCACCTTCAACACCTTTGGCGATGACCATGTGATTCTGATCGCCGACAGCATGATGGCCTGTGGCCTGCCGGACGGCGAGTACAGTCTGGGCGGTCAGGCCGTCACGGTGCGCGGACCCCGCGCCACCCTGACCGAGCAGCCCGGCACGATCGCCGGCAGTGCGACCTGCCTGTTTGACTGCATGAAGCGCGCCGTTCTGGAGATGGGCGTGCCCCTTGTAAGCGCCGTCCGCGCCGCCACTCTGAACCCGGCGCGCAGCATCGGTGTCGATGCCGACTACGGCAGCCTTGACGCCGGCCGTTACGGCAATGTCGTGCTGGTCAATGACAAGCTGGATATTGTCAAAGTGATCCGCCACGGAGAGGTTATCGGCTAAAGGATTAGCGGCAGCCTCCCGGGAGGTCCTACTTTCTTTTGTGACCAAAAGAAAGTAGCAAAGAAAAGTCCCGCTGTTGCGAATGCAGCGGACCCCGCTTTAGGGGCTGCACGCCCCTAAGAACCCCAATAAGGAAGTCGGAAGGGCCGATGGCTAAACGGACGCAGTATTACTGTCCGTTCTTAACGCCATCGGCCCTTCCTCCACTTTTGAGTCGGGAGTTGCGGGGTTGCGAGCGCGGGGCCACAGTTGAGCGGAGCGAAACTGGGGAGCGAGCAATGTTTGCCCCTGCGGGGCAAACAACCGCACGAGCGGGCCAGCTTTGCTGGCTGGCGGCGCTCGTTGTGCGCCGCCAAGCGCCCCCGAACCCCCGCAGGGGTGAACAGCAGCGCTGTAGGGGCGGCATATATGCCGCCCGCAACCTACCGCGGCAACCCGTCAACGGGAAAAGGAGAGGGCTGCCGCCCTCCCTTGCCCCTCTCGTCCACAAGCCGTTTACGGCAGTCCGTAGGGGCCGGGCATGCCCGGCCCTCCACCTTGCCATTACCACCCCGTATCCTTTGCATCGTAGGGAGGGGTCTTGACCCCTCCGCGGGGCGTTGGGGACGCTGCCCCCTACAACGGCAAACCACAGGGCTTCGCATAACCGCCCTGCGCCCCCAAACAAAAATATCCTGCCCGCGACCTCTCGCAGACAGGATATTTTTGTATCATTTTTAAATTCTTTTCGGTTCCTTTTCTTCTAAGAAAAGGAACAACCCCCGCTCACATAAAAATTACTTCCGGTCGATTGCGGCAACTACGCCGGACAGTGCCAGCAGCGCCAGCAGGTTCGGGATCGCCATCAGGCCGTTGAACAGGTCGGCCAGCGCCCAGACAAGATCAACCTTCAAGGTCGAGCCGACCAGAATAAACGCGACCACAATGACGCTGTACATCGGCAGCAGCTTCTCGCCAAACAGCGCCTTGAAATTCGACTGGCCGAAGAAATACCAGCCGATGATCGTGGAAAAAGCGAAGAAGAACATGCACACCGCGATGAACACCGGCCCAAACCCGCCGAATGCCTGACTGAACGCGGCCTGCGTCAGCGCCGTGCCGGTCAGGCCCTGCGGCACCAGCCCGGAGGTGATCAGCACCAGACCGGTCAGCGTCAGAACCACAAAGGTGTCGATGAACACACCCAGAATCGCCACGGCGCCCTGATCCTGCGGGCGCTTGACCTTGGCCAGCGCGTGGGCATGCGGCGTGGAGCCAAGGCCCGCCTCGTTGGAGAACAACCCGCGCGCTACGCCAAAGCGCATGGCCTGCTGCACGGTCACACCCGCGATGCCGCCCGCCATGGCCTGCGGCTCAAATGCCAGCACAAACACCTGCGCCAGCGCGCCGGGCAGCGCCTTGGCGTTGATGACCAGAATGGCGATGCAGCCCAAAATGTAAAATGCCGCCATGACCGGCACAACTTTTTCTGTTACAGCGGCGATTCTCTGCACGCCGCCCAGAAAGATGAACGCCGCAATGGCTGCCACGATGACGCCAACCACCAGCCGGTTTACGCCGAATGCGTTGTGGAACGCGTCACCGATCGAGTTGGACTGCACCATGTTGCCCATAAAGCCCAGCGCCAGAATAATAAGCACCGAAAAGACGGTTGCCAGCACCTTGCCGACCTTGCCCTTGAACGCGGCGCGGATATAAAACGCCGGGCCGCCGGTCACATGGCCGTTCACCGTGGTACGGTAGTGCTGCGCCAGCACGGCCTCTGCATAGATGGTGGCCATGCCGAAAAACGCCGACACCCAGGTCCAGAACAGCGCGCCCGGGCCGCCGCTGACCAGCGCGGTGGCGCAGCCCGTGATGTTTCCGGTGCCAACCTGTGCCGCAATGGCGGTCGTCAGCGCCTGAAAGCTGCTCATGCCATCGGCGTCAGCCTTTTTGCCGCGCAGCGTAAAGCCGCCGAACACCCGATGAACCCCCTCGCCAAAGCGGCGCACCTGCACGCCGCGCAGCCGCACGGTAAAATAGAGGCCCGTGCCGACCAACAAAAACAGCAGCAGCGAGTTCCACAGAACATCGCTGAACTGCTCGATCCATGCCGTAAATACTGCCATGTTTTCCCCCTGTTATTACACCATTTTACTTTCCGTGCCACCGCCGCCGCAGGGCAAGTGACTTAATAACTATACAATGATTTGCGTATAAAGTCAAGTGTATTTGTGTAGTGGACAGTTCAATGCTCTACGGCGCAACTTTTTTTGCAAATCCGCCTCCGTGTAACATCGGGGACACAACTGCATGGTACACTGGCCGTAAACAGGAAAGGAGAAATGCCCCATGAAAAAGTATCTGCCCTTGCTTGCAGCCGCCTTGGCCCTGACCGGCGATGGTCGGGTGCTTGTAACGGATGGTTATGTCCAGCAGGACGGTTACCCGGCAGATGCCTACAGCCTGATCGACCTTGACGCCTACCTCTCCGGCAGCACCGACTACACCCCGGTACAGATGTGGGCACAGTAGGGGCGGCATATATGCCGCCCGAGGACTTCCCATAAACGACCGTTTTCCGTACACGCGCGGGCGGCACATGTGCCGCCCCTACAATGCGGCAATGTTTTACCGCAGAATCGTAAATAAAAAAGCAAGAGCCGCTCCACTCGGGGCGGCTCTTGCTGTATGGATAAAATTACTTGTTCTTCTTGCTGGCGGCCTTCATGCGCAGGTCGTGGTCCAGAATGCGCTTGCGGATGCGCAGGTTCTCGGGGGTGACCTCAAGCAGCTCATCGGGAGCCAGGAACTCAAGGCAGCCCTCGAGGCTGAACTTGGAAACGGGCACCAGACGCAGGGCGTCATCACTGCCGGAGGCGCGGGTGTTGGTCAGGTGCTTGGTCTTGCAGACGTTGACGGTGATGTCCTCGCCGGTCGGGGTGTAGCCCACGACCTCGCCTGCGTAGACCTTCTCGCCGGCGTTGACGATCAGGGTGCCGCGCTGCTGGGCGTTGAACAGGCCGTAGGTGACGGCGTCGCCGGTCTCAAAGCTGATCAGGGAGCCGGTGGAGCGGGTCTGGATGTCGCCGCACCATTCCTCGTAGCCGTCAAAAATCGTGTTCATGATGCCTTCACCGTGGGTGTCGGTCAGGAACTGGCTGCGATAGCCGAACAGGCCGCGGCTGGGCATACGGAACTCGATGCGGGAACGGCTGTTCATCATCTGCATATTCATCAGGATGGCCTTGCGGGCGCCCAGAGCGGTCATGACATTGCCCTGATAGACCTCGGGCACATCAATAACAACGCGCTCCATGGGCTCCATGACCTTGCCGTTCTCCTCGTGGGTCAGAACGTGCGGGGGGCTGACCTGCAGCTCATAGCCTTCGCGGCGCATCGTCTCGATCAGGATGGACAGATGCATCTCGCCGCGGCCCATGACACGGAAGGAATCGTTCGTGGCGGAATCCTCGACCTTCAGGGCAACATCCTTCAGCAGCTCGCGCATCAGGCGGTCACGGATCTGGCGGGAGGTGACATACTTGCCCTCCTTGCCGGCGAACGGGGAATCGTTGACCGAGAAGGTCATCTCGACCGTGGGGTCGTTGATCTTGACGAAGGGCAGGGGCTGCACCTTGCTGGGGTCGCAGATCGTGTTGCCGATGGAAATATCGGGCAGACCCGCGAAGGCGACAATATCACCGGCCTGGGCGCTCTCGATCGGCTCACGGCCGTTGGCCTTGAAGTCGAACAGCTTGGTGATGCGGCCGCTCATATGCACATCGGGGTTGTGCCAGTCGCAGACCTGAATCGGGCTGCCGACCTTGATGACGCCGTTCTGCACACGGCCGACGCCCATGCGGCCGACAAAGTCGTTGTAGTCAACGCTGGAGACCAGCATCTGCAGCGGCTCATCAGGCTCGCCCTCGGGGGCCTTGACATACTTCAGGATCGTGTCGAACAGGGGCTTCAGGTCGGTGCCTGCGCTGGGATCGGTCCAGTCGTAGCTGGCGGTGCCGTTGCGGCCGGAGCAGAACACCATCGGGCTGTCCAGCTGCTCATCGGTGGCGCCAAGATCCATCAGCAGCTCAAGGATCTCGTCAATGACCTCGGCGATGCGGGCATCAGGACGGTCGATCTTGTTGACGGCAATGACGAGCGACAGGTTCTGCTGCAGGGCCTTCTGCAGAACAAAGCGGGTCTGGGGCATGCAGCCCTCGGCCGCATCGACCAGCAGCAGAACGCCGTTGACCATCTTCAGAACGCGCTCGACCTCGCCGCCGAAGTCGGCGTGGCCCGGGGTATCGACGATGTTGATCTTGACGCCCTCGTACTCGCAGGAGCAGTTCTTGGCCAGAATGGTGATGCCGCGCTCACGCTCAATATCGCCGGAGTCCATAACGCGCTCGGCCACCTGCTGGTTAGCACGGAAAGCGCCGGACTGCTTCAGCATCTGGTCGACCAGCGTGGTCTTGCCGTGGTCAACGTGAGCGATGATCGCAACATTGCGGAGATTTTCCTGAATCATATACATTCCCTCTCAAAAATGAAAATGCCGATAGACTGATATTTGCAGGGGCAAAGCCCCAATATCCACATACTATTTTATAATACGCTATAATGTCTTATTTGTCAAGAATCGCAAAAAGCAAAAATGTGTGCTATAATAATCAATATTATAGGCAGGCTGTCCAAGAATACGCTTGTAGGGGCGCATTCCATATGCGCCCGCGGGCGGAGCAGAGCCCCGCCCCTACGAACAGCCTGGGGATAAGAGGGGCAATAAGAGAGGAACACACCTATGGCAAACACGACCCGCCACATCAATATCATCGGCCACCAGAACCCGGATACGGACTCGATCTGCTCCGCACTGGCGTATGCATGGCTGAAAAACCGCGGCAGCCTCAACGGTCTGTATGAGGCCCGCCGCGCCGGGCATGTAAACCGTGAAACGCGGTTTGTCCTGCAGCATTTCGGCGTTGAGGCCCCCCGCCTCTGCACCGATGTCAGCCCGCAGATCAAGGACATCGACATCCGCAAGCAGGCCGGCATTGACGGCGAGATGAGCGTGCGCGCCGCATGGAACCTGATGCGCGATGTCGAGATCGACACCCTCTGCATTGTGGACGATGAGAACGAGCTGCAGGGCCTGATCACGATCAAGGACATTGCCGATGCCAACATGGACCTCTTTGACACGGCCGTGCTGGCCGCCGCCGACACCCGCTGCACCAATGTGCTGGAAACGCTCGAGGCTGAACTGGTCGTTGGCAGCGCAGAGGCCCGCATCGAAAGCGGCAACATCTGCATCGGCTCCAGCCCCGAGATTATGGAGGAGCTGGTCAAGCCCGGCGACCTTGTGCTGGTCTCCAACCGGTACGAGACCCAGATGTGCGCCATCGACTGCGGCGCGCAGGCCATCGTTGTCTGCTGCGGCTCCGCAGTGCCGCGCACCATCATTGCCCGCGCGCAGGAGAAGGGCTGCGCGGTGCTGGCGACCCCCTACAACACCTACGCCGCCGCGCGGCTCATCTCGACCGCAGCGCCGGTGCGCCACTTTATGCGCACGAAGGAGCTGCTGAAATTCAGCGTCAATACGCCGATCGAGGACGCGCAGAAGGTCATGGCAAGTGTCCGCCACCGGTATTTCCCGATTCTGGATGAGAACGGCAAATACTGCGGTGTTGTCAGCCGCCGTAACCTGTTGAACCTCCACCGCAAGCAGCTGATCCTGGTCGATCACAACGAGCGCACCCAGGCCGTGGACGGTCTGGACGAGGCGGATATTCTGGAGATCATCGACCACCACCGCATCGGCAATCTGGAAACGACCGGCCCGGTGTATTTCCGCAATGTGCCGGTGGGCTGCACGGCCACGATTTTGTATCAGATGTATCAGGAGCAGGGCATGACCCCCAGCCGCGAGATCGCAGGCCTGCTTTTGTCGGCGATTTTGTCCGACACGCTGGTGTTCCGCTCCCCGACCTCCACCCCGCAGGACGAAGCCGCCGCCAAGGCGCTGGCCGATATCGCGGGCGAGGACATCCCGACATATGCCGAGCAGATGTTTGAGGCCGGCGCCGACCTGACCGGCCGCACGGCGGAGGATGTATTCAGCTCAGACTTCAAGGCATTCAGCCGCGGCGATGTCAAGTTCGGTGTCGGGCAGTCCACCTACATGACCGACAAGTCCCGCGCCGCCGCCGAGGCGCTTGTGGAGCCGTATCTGCCCGAGGCAAGCCGCCGCGAGGGCCTGCCGCTGATCTTCTACATGTTCACCGACATGAAGACCCAAAGCACCGACCTGATGTGCTACGGCCGCAACGCCGAGGAGATCATCCGCGATGCGTTCCATGTCGAGCCGGAGGGCAGCATGGCGCGCCTGCCCGGCGTTGTCAGCCGCAAAAAGCAGCTGATCCCCCCGCTGCTGGCGGCGCTGCAGGCCCGGCAGTGACCGATTAACGGCAGCCTCCCGGGAGGTTATTCTTTCTTTTGGCAGCAAAAGAAAGAACCAAAGAAAACTGCCGCTGTTTCGACGGGGTGCGGGGTTGCGAACACGGGGACACAGTTGAGCGGAGCGAAACTGGGGTAGTGAGCAATGCTTGCCCCTGCGGGGCAAGCAACCGCACGAGCGGGTTTGCGCAGCAAACTGGCGGCGCTCGTTGTGCGCCGCCAAGCGGGACCCGCGACCTAGGGGCTGCACGCCCCTAGGAACCCCAAAGAGGAAGTCGGAAGCTTCGGCGGCTAAACGGACGCAGTATTACTGTCCGTTCTTAACGCCGCCGAACCTTCCTCCACTTTTGAGTCGGGTGTTGCGGGGTTGCGAGCGAGGGGCCACAGTTGAGCGGAGCGAAACTGGGGTAGTGAGCAATGCTTGCCCCTGCGGGGCAAGCAACCGCACGAGCGGGCCAGCTTTGCTGGCTGGCGGCGCTCGTTGCGCGCCGCCAAGCGCCCCGAACCCCCGCAGGGATAAACTTCTTATCGCCCTGTAGGGGCCGCATATATGCGGCCCGCCAACCTGCCGCCACATCCCGTTTCCCCATCGCCGCCCTGTAGGGGCCGGGCATGCCCGGCCCGCAACTTACCGCCAAATCCCTTTCACGGGTCAAAGGGATTCATCTCTCCCGGAAACTTCCCGCCGCCGCAAACGGCCACGGCGGCCAAAGGACTGGCCGCCCTACAACCCCACTTAAAACCCCGCCCTATACACAAAAAAGGACGCATGACCTTTACGGTCATGCGTCCTTTATTTTTATGCCAACTTTTTTATGGCTTTGCCAAGCGGGCGGCTTACTGCTGTCAGCACGGCGGCCAGCGCAAAGCTGACGGCCAGATATACCGGGAACATCCCGGCCAGCGGCAAATTGAACCGCGCCACGAACCGCAGGAACACCAGTGTCAGCAAGACATGATGCACCAGATACACCCCGTAGCACCAGCCTGCCAGCCGCCGCAGGGCGGGGCAGAACCGCGCGGGCATCCGCTGCCCGGCGGCGTATACCGCCCAGAACAGCACCGCCGCCACCGCCAGCAGTACGGCAAGCCGCGGCACTTCGTCCACCCACAAAAGCGGGCAGACCGCCAGCCCGATATACAGCCGATAGGACGGCCGGATGTCCTTTTTCAGCAGCGAGCCGAACCACACCCCCAGCGCAAACGCGGGCAGGCGGCCCAGAACGGTGTGTCCGGCCTCCCACGGGGCGGGGCAGATGAGCGGCCAGACAACGGCCAGCGCTGCCATGCAGACGGCCAGCGCCCTACGGCGCAGCTGCGTCTCCATGCACCACAACAGCAGCGGGAACACGAGATACAAAATCAGGATAACGCCCAAAAACCACTCACCAATTTTGTAGAAGGTGACAGTCACGGGGGTCAGGTAGCCGTCCAGCCCCAGCAGCGAGAAGATGACCCGCCAGCGCGGAATGTCTGCGTTGTTGCCGTGCAGCACCTCGCCGTAGAGGAACAGCGCCGCAAAGCCCAACCAGAACGCCGGGTAGGTGGCGGCGGCACGGCCCGCAAGATAGCGCCGCAGGGCAAACCGCCCCTGCCATTGCAGACAGAGCGCCGCGCCCGAAAGCAGAAAGAACCACGCCAGCCCCAGCTCCACCCAGTCGGCCATGCCCCGGCCAAGTAGCGCCGTGGGCACCGCAAAGCCAAGGCGCGCGGCCTCGATGCAATAGTGATAGCACAGCACCGGCAGCAGCGCCGCCAGACGGACCACATCCAAGCCGGGCCGATAATGCCTTGGCATCTCAGGCAGCGACAGCGCCGAATGCGGAAACACCCAGCACACTCAGCGCGCCCATGATGCAGCCTGCCAGCAGTACGCCGCCCATGCAGGCGCGGACGCTGGACTTGAAGTCCATGTCAAGCAGGCTGGCGGCCAGCGTGCCGGTCCATGCACCTGTGCCGGGCAGCGGGATGCCGACAAACAGCAGCAGCGCCCAGGGCAGGCCGCGGCCGGCCTTGGCCTTCAGCTTCTCGCCGCCCTTGTGGCCCTTCTCAAGGCAGAAGGTGAAAAATTTGCCGATGACCGACTTATCCGCGCCCCACTCCAGCACCTTGCGTGCAAAGAAAAAGATGAACGGAACCGGGATCATGTTGCCGATGATGGCAATGATGTACACCTGCCACAGCGGCAGGCCCAGCCCCACGCCGACGGGGATCGCGCCGCGCAGCTCAATGATGGGAACCATCGAAATGAAGAAAACGCTCAGATACTTTGACAGCATTTGAAAACCTCGCTTAGTCGTTAAAACAATAGTACAGACAAAATTAATTATACAGGAGATTGCCGCCCCATGCAAGGGGGCGCAGTGTAAAATCGGTGGCAAAATCCCCCTGCGGTTTGGTGCAAACTGTGCAGTTTCAAGTGGATTTGCAAAGAGGGGGCAGGCCGTAAGGTTTACTGCTGCCGCAAGCGGCCACGGCGGCCAGAGGACTGGCCGCCCTACGCATGACCCGGGAAGGACTGCTGGCCTGCGGGGCGTCGGGGACGCCGCCCCCTACGGTGATGGCCCGCAGGGCTTGCCCCCCTTGACAAAAGCGGTTAGTCTATGCTATCTTATAAGTGGTTAGAACAAACTAACCAAAAGGTATCGCAATATACCATTCCGGGCATACTGGAAAAGAGTATTCATAGAAAGGATTTTGCACCATGAGCTATCTCGAAATTGAAAAGGTCATTGGCCGTGAGATCATCGACTCCCGCGGCAACCCCACGGTTGAGGCCGAGGTCTGGCTGGCGGACGGCACCGTGGGCCGGGGTGCGGCCCCCAGCGGCGCATCCACCGGCGAGTTTGAGGCACTGGAGCTGCGCGACGGCGATAAAAGCCGTTTCGGCGGCAAGGGCGTCAGCAAGGCGGTGGAGAACATCAACACCGTCATCAACGCGGCGCTGGTCGGCCTTGATGCCGCCGACACCTACGCCGTGGACGCCGCCATGCTGCAGGCGGACGGCACAAAGGACAAGTCCAACCTCGGCGCAAACGCCATATTGGCGGTGTCCATCGCAGCGGCCCGCGCGGCGGCCACCTCACTCGATCTGCCGCTCTACCGCTTTTTGGGCGGTGTGTCCGGCAACAAGCTGCCGGTGCCGATGATGAACATCCTGAACGGCGGCGCCCATGCCGCCAACACCGTGGATGTGCAGGAGTTCATGATCATGCCCGCCGGTGCGCCCACCTTCCGCGAGGGGCTGCGCTGGTGTACCGAGGTGTTCCACGCGCTGCAGGCGCTGCTGAAGGACAAGGGGCTTGCGACCTCTGTCGGTGATGAGGGCGGCTTTGCGCCCGACCTTGCCAGCGATGAGGAGGCCATTCAGTATATCCTTGCCGCCATCGAGAAGGCCGGCTACCAGCCCGGCAGGGATTTTGTGCTGGCCATGGACGCTGCGTCCAGCGAGTGGAAGGGCAGCAAAAAGGGCGAGTACAGACTGCCCAAGTGCGGCAAGGTGTTCACCAGCGAGGAGCTGGTCGCACACTGGAAGCAGCTGGTCGAGAAGTACCCCATCTACTCTATCGAGGACGGTCTTGATGAGGAGGACTGGGAGGGCTGGCAGCAGATGACGAAAGAACTGGGCGGCAAGGTCCAGTTGGTCGGCGATGACCTGTTCGTCACCAACACCGAGCGTCTGGCCAAGGGCATTGGCTTGGGCTGCGGCAACTCGATCCTCATCAAGCTGAACCAGATCGGCTCTGTTTCCGAGACGCTTGAGGCGATCAAGATGGCGCACAAGGCGGGCTATACCGCCATTGCGTCCCACCGCTCCGGCGAGACCGAGGACACCACGATCGCCGATCTGGCCGTGGCGCTGAACACCTGCCAGATCAAGACCGGCGCCCCCAGCCGCAGCGAGCGCGTTGCCAAATATAACCAGCTGCTCCGCATCGAGGAGGACCTCGGCGCCGCCGCGCAGTATCCGGGATTTGGGGCGTTCAACATCAAAAAGTGAGCGTCAGCGAGGGGAGAAAATGCAGGGGCCGATGCTTGCATCGAACCGCAGAACGGCGGAAAAGCGGCGGCAGCCCCTACCTCCCCACGCATCTTTCCTAACTTTTCAAAAAATGTTGCCAAAACAACACACAAAATCCTACCAATCTGGTATAATATCTTGAGTCGGGTGATACGCACCCGGCTGTCCATAACTTAAAAGAGGTGCATAATGACAGATTTCAAACAGTGGGAAGGCTTTGAAGGCCGCATTTGGAAAGAGGAAGTCAATACGCGTGACTTCATCCAGAAGAACTACACCCCCTATGACGGCGATGAGAGCTTCCTCGCCGGTCCGACTGACGCTACCAACAAGCTGTGGGGCGCGTTGCAGAAGCTGCAGAAGGCCGAGCGCGCCAAGGGCGGCGTTCTGGATATGGAGACCGAGGTCGTCTCCGGCCTGACCGCCTACGGCCCCGGCTACATCGACCCCGAGCTGAAGGATCTGGAGAAGGTCGTCGGCCTGCAGACCGACAAGCCGCTCAAGCGCGCCTTCATGCCCTACGGCGGCATCAAGATGGCGGAGCAGGCCTGCACGACCTACGGCTACCAGCCCAGCGAGAAGCTGCACGAGATTTTCACCAAGTACACCCGCACCCATAACCAGGCTGTGTTTGATGCCTACACCCCCGAGATGAAGAAGGCCCGCCACAGCCATATCGTCACCGGTCTGCCCGACACCTACGGCCGCGGCCGCATTGTCGGCGACTACCGCCGTGTGGCGCTGTACGGCATCGACTACCTCATCAAGGCCAAGCAGAATGACTTTGCCAACTGCGGTGACGGCACCATGACCGAGGAGATCGTCCGCCAGCGCGAGGAGATCGCCATGCAGATCACGGCCCTCAAGGGCATGAAGGAGATGGCTGCCGCCTACGGCTTCGACATCTCCCAGCCTGCCGCCAACGCCAAGGAGGCTGTCCAGTGGCTCTACTTCGGCTATCTGGCCGCCATCAAGACCCAGAACGGCGCTGCCATGTCCGTTGGCCGTGTGTCCACCTTCCTTGATATTTATATCCAGCGTGACCTCGACAACGGCACCCTGACCGAGAGCGAGGCGCAGGAGCTGATCGACCATATGGTCATGAAGTTCCGCATGGTCAAGTTCGCCCGCATCCCCAGCTACAACCAGCTGTTCAGCGGCGACCCCGTCTGGGCGACCCTTGAGGTCGGCGGCATCGGCATGGACGGCCGCTCCATGGTCACCAAGAACGACTTCCGCTTCCTGCACACACTCGAGAACATGGGCCCCGCCCCCGAGCCGAACATGACGGTGCTGTACTCCAGCGCCCTGCCCAAGACCTTCAAGGATTATGCGTCCAAGATCTCCATCGACACCTCCAGTGTCCAGTATGAGAATGACGATGTCATGAAGCCTGTCTGGGGCGATGACTACTCCATCTGCTGCTGCGTTTCCGCCACCCAGACCGGTAAGGAGATGCAGTTCTTCGGCGCGCGTGCCAACCTTGCCAAGTGCCTGCTCTACGCCATCAACGGCGGCGTGGATGAAAAGCTGGGCGAGCAGGTCGGTCCCGCTTACGCCCCCATCACGTCCGAGTACCTCGACTACAGTGAGGTCATGGCCAAGTACGATGTCATGATGGACTGGCTGGCCGGGCTGTATGTCAACATCCTGAACCTCATCCAGTATATGCACGACAAGTACTACTATGAGGCTGCCGAGATGGCCCTGATCGACACCGATGTCCGCCGCACCTTTGCGACCGGCATTGCGGGCTTCAGCCATGTTGTGGACTCTCTGTCCGCCATCAAGTACGCCAAGGTCAAGTGCATCCGCAATGAGCAGGGCCTTGTCACCGATTACGAGATCGAGGGCGATTTCCCGAAGTACGGCAACGATGATGACCGCGCTGACGACATCGCCGTTGAGCTGCTGCGCAGCTTCCTCGAGAAGATCAAGCGCCGCCACACCTACCGCAACTCCGAGGCTACCACCTCGATCCTGACCATCACCTCCAATGTTGTCTACGGCAAGGCCACCGGTGCTATGCCCGATGGCCGCAAGGCATACACCCCATTTGCCCCCGGCGGCAACCCGAGCTACGGCGCCGAGACCAACGGCCTGCTGGCGTCCCTCAACTCCGTTGCCAAGCTGCCCTACCACTGGGCGCTGGACGGCATCTCCAACACCCAGACCATCAACCCCGATGCGCTGGGCCACAGCGAGGGCGAGCGCGTGACCAACCTTGTGCAGGTCATGGACGGCTACTTTGATCAGGGCGCCCACCACCTGAACGTCAACGTTTTCGGCACCGAGAAGCTGATTGACGCGATGGAGCACCCCGAGAAGGAGGAGTACGCCAACTTCACCATCCGTGTCTCCGGCTACGCGGTCAAGTTCATCGACCTGACCAAGGAGCAGCAGCTGGATGTTATTGCGCGTACCTGCCATAAGGTCCTGTGATTTTCTAAGCTGAATAAAGCCCGCAGCCGCGGCTGCGGGCTTTTTTGTGGTATACTGTGTTATACCACCCGGTAGGGGCCGGGCATGCCCGGCCCGCAGGTTTACGCAAGCTACCCGTTCACGTTTTACAGCACCCCTTTTCAAATTGCATTGTAGGGAGGGGTCTTGACCCCTCCGCGGCGGCCAGAGGGCTGGCCGCCCTACAAGCGCCCGCAAAAGGAATGCGTAGGGGAGGGATTTATCCCTCCCGGGACGTGTGCGGCAGCCGCGGGGCGTCGAGGACGCCGCCCCCTACCAATTCATTTTCCCAATAAACGGAGGCAAACACTATGTCCGAAACCTTAGGCTACATCCATTCTGTTGAGACCTTCGGCCTTGTCGATGGCCCCGGCGTGCGGTATATCATCTTTTTGCAGGGGTGCGCCATGCGCTGCCAATACTGCCACAACCCCGAGACATGGGCCTTTACCAAAGACACCGCCAAGACCCCGCAGGAGGCCTTTACTGCCGCCTACCGCTACCGCAACTACTGGCGCAACAACGGCGGCCTGACGATCAGCGGCGGCGAGCCGCTGCTGCAGATGGATTTTGTCAGTGAGGTGTTCCGGCTGGCGCACGCCAAAAAGGTGCAGACCGCGCTGGACACCAGCGCCCAGCCCTTTGCGCCCGACAACGCCGACTGGATGGCCCGCTTTGACCGCCTGCTGGAAAACACTGACCTCGTCATTCTGGATTTGAAAGAAATTGACGATGAAAAGCACAAAAAGCTGACCGGCCACAGCAACAAAAATATTCTGGCCATGGCGCAGTATGTGGCGGCCAAGGGTGTGAATTTGTGGATACGCCATGTGCTGGTGCCCGGCCTGACCGATGACGCCGACGGCCTGCGCGAACTGGATGCGTTCATCAAAACGCTGCCCACCGTGCGCCGGGTCGAGATTTTGCCCTACCACACGCTGGGGCTGTTCAAGTGGCAGAATCTGGGGATTCCCTATCCGCTGGACGGTGTGCGGGTGCCCACCGCCGAGGAGATCACCGCAGCGGAGCAGCTGCTGCATGTCCGCGACTACCCCGATGCGCCCAAGGATTAAACTCTACAAAAATAGTGGGAATTATTTTTGGGAAAACGCTTGACATTACAGCATTAGTATGGTAAAGTATATGCGTGGTTAGCAGCTACTAACCATAACCAACCTCGAGCCCGCCGGCTGTTTTGCCTCTCCGGCGCGGTTCCTGCCAATAACAGGCTGCGCCTCCGTTTCGGCGTTTTGCTCTGCGCCTTTTGCGGTCTGCTTATTGCGTTTCGCCCCATCGTTCTCTGCTCCGGACGATGGGGCTTTTTTTATTTGTGCGCCCCTTGCAGGGCGCACAAATAAAAAACAACCGCGCACAGCGGTTGTTCCGGTGACCCCGCCCGCGAACGCGGGCAAGGAAAGGAGACGGCCCTGTAGGGGCCGGGCATGCCCGGCCCGCAAGCTTGCGCCAAATCCCTTTTTGCGGTTCGCATTGTAGGGGCGGGATTCATCCCTCCCGGGCACTTCCCGCCGCCGCAAACGGCCACGGCGGCCAGAGGGCTGGCCGCCCTACAACCCCACTTAAAAATCCGTGCGTAGGGGAAAATCCTGCCCCCACTGCGGGGCGTCGGGGACGCCGCCCCCTACAATCCTTGCCGCAAACCTGCCGCCGTATCCCATCCCGCACCCCCGCTGTTTTTGCATATTCTTTACAAACTTTACCGTTCTCACACAAAACCGGGTACATCTTTGCAAAAGCTTTACCGCGATTGTACCGCACCATGGTCGATACCCGCCCGGAAATGCGGTACAATGGCCTTGCTTCCGGTGAAGCACTGCGAAATGCACAAACTATACCACATAAATTTGGTGAAAAGGGAGAGTACACACACATGAAACGCAAATCTGCTATTGCTGCCGTTACCGCCGTTGCCCTGGCCCTGAGCCTTGCCGCCTGCGGTTCCTCTGATTCCGCCGCCGCTTCCTCGGCTGCTCCTGTTGAGAGCACCGCCTCCAGCGAGGCCGCCCCGGCGGAGGCTGCCCCCGCCGGTGACTTTGACACCGATCAGGACATCACGGTCATCTCCCGTGAGGACGGCTCCGGCACCCGCGGCGCCTTCATTGAGCTGACCGGCGTTGAGGAGAAGAACGCTGACGGCAAGAAGGTCGACAACACCACCGAGGCCGCTGCTATCCAGTCCAGCACCAACGGCGTCATGACCGCTGTTGCCAACGATGAGACCGCCATCGGCTACATCAGCCTAGGCTCTCTGAACGACACCGTCAAGGCCGTCACGGTTGGCGGTGTGGCCGCCTCCGCCGAGACCGTCAAGGACGGCAGCTATGTGCTGGCCCGTCCGTTTAACATCGTCACCAACGGCGATGCCACCGACCCTGTGGCCGTGGACTTCATCGCCTACTGCCTGAGCAAGGACGGCCAGGCGCTCGCCACCGATAAGGGCTACATCGGCGCGGACGGCGCGGACTACACCTCCGCCCAGCCTGCCGGCAAGATCACCGTTGGCGGCTCCTCCTCCGTCTCTCCGCTGATGGAGAAGCTGATCGAGGCCTACAAGACCGTCAACCCCAACGCTGAGCTTGAGCTGCTCACCACCGACTCCACCACCGGTGTTTCCGGCGCGCTGGACGGCACCTACACCATCGGCATGGCCAGCCGGGAGCTGAAGGACTCCGAGGTCGAGGGCGGCGCCAAGGCTACCGTTCTGGCACTGGACGGCATCGCAGTCGTCATCAACCCCGCCAACACCACCGAGGATCTGACCGTTGACCAGATCAAGGGCATCTACACCGGCGAGCTGACCACATGGGCTGATGTGCAGTAAACCGAATCCATATGCAAGAAAGGCCAACGGCCCGGAGCGGTCAAGACCGCTCCCTACAAAGCACCCATGAACGGCAAATTGTAGGGAGGGGTCTTGACCCCTCCGCGTATCCGAAGGCATTCATTAAGGAGTATAGGAAAAATGACCTCCAAGCTGAAAGAAGGCGTCATGCAGGTGGTGTTTACCCTCTGCGCCTGTGTATCCATTCTGGCGGTCGCGCTGATCTGCATCTTCCTGTTTGCAAACGGCGTGCCTACCCTGTTCAAGATCGGGCCGATGCAGTTCCTGCTCGGCACGACATGGAAGCCCGGCAACGACATTTTCGGCATCCTGCCGATGATTCTGGGCAGCATCTATGTCACGGCGGGCGCTATCCTCGTCGGCGTGCCCATCGGCCTGCTGACCGCCATTTATATGTCCCGCTTTGCCAGCCCGGCCATCAACCGGGTCATGCTGCCGGCAGTGCAGCTGCTGGCGGGTATCCCGTCGGTCGTCTACGGCTTCTTCGGCATGATCGTGCTGGTGCCGGCCGTGCAGGCCATGGTCAAGACCCCCTTCTTCAAGACGGTGCTGCATGTCAAAAGCGGCAAGGGTATGAGCCTTTTCACCGCCGCCGTGCTGCTGGGCATCATGATCCTGCCCACCATCATCACGGTCAGCAAAACGAGCCTTGACGCCGTTCCCGACAGCTACTATGAGGGCAGCCTTGCCTTGGGCGCCACCCATGAGCGCAGCGTTTTCTGCGCGGTGCTGCCCGCCGCCAAGTCCGGCGTGCTGTCGGCGGTCATCCTCGGCATCGGCCGCGCCATCGGTGAGACGATGGCGGTCGTTATGGTCGCAGGCAACCAGACATGGATGCCCAAGGGCCTGTTCCAGGGCCTGCGCACGATGACCTCCAACATTGTCATCGAGATGGGCTACGCCGCCGACCTCCACCGCGAGGCGCTGATCGCCACCGGCGTTGTGCTGTTTGTCTTTATCCTGCTCATCAACCTCTGCTTCAGCCTTGTGAAAGGGGGCGGCGACCATGCCTGAGATCACCGCAACAAAGACGGCGGCCGATATGACCTTCGCAAGACCGCATACGCTTATGCCCGGCGGCGGGCAGAACCGCCGCGCCGCCCGCGCACAGGCTGCCGCGCTGCGGTGGCTGGTGCGGATCGCCGCCTTTCTGACAGCCGCCGTGCTGGTGTTCCTCATCGGCTACATCCTCGTCATGGGTATCCCCAACCTCAGGCCCGAGCTTTTCGCATGGGAGTATAACTCCGAGAATGTCTCGCTGACGCCCGCGCTCATCAATACCGTGCTGATGACCGCCTTTGCGCTGCTCATCGCCACGCCGCTCGGCATCTTTGCCGCCATCTGGCTGGTTGAGTACGCCCGCCGCGGCAGCAAGCTCGTCAAGGTCGTGCGCGTCACGACCGAGACGCTGCAGGGCATCCCGTCCATCGTCTACGGCCTGTTCGGTATGCTGTTCTTCGTCACCCAGCTGCACTGGGGCTACAGCATGATCGCGGGTGCGTTCACGCTGGCCATCATGGTATTGCCCGTCATCATGCGCACGACAGAGGAGGCACTCATCGCCGTGCCCGATTCCTACCGCGAGGGCAGTTTCGGCCTCGGCGCGGGCAAGCTGCGCACGGTGTTCACCATCGTGCTGCCCAGCGCCATGCCGGGTATTTTGTCCGGTGTTATTCTGGCAACGGGCCGCATCGTGGGCGAGACTGCCGCGCTGATCTACACCGCCAGCTCGGTCGCAAAGATCCCCACCAGCGTATTCAGCTCGACACGCACGCTGGCCGTACACATGTACCTGCTCTCCAACGAGGGGCTCTACATCGGCCAGACCTACGGCACCGCCGTGGTGCTGCTGGTGCTGGTGCTGGTCATCAACTGCCTGTCCGGCTTTGTGGCCGGCAGGCTGGCGAAGAAGTAAAGTTGCCTGCGGGGCGTCGAGGACGCCGCCCCCCTACATACACAGCAGCTTGTAGGGGCCGGGCATGCCCGGCCCTCGGCAGACCCATTACCGCTCTGCTTCCGTAAGGCTGAGGGCCGGACATGTCCGGCCCCTACGGCTCGGCAAAGGCATATATGCGGTCTATAAACAAAGATATAGCAAAGAGGTCATTTCATGAACAAATTTGAAGTCCGCAGCATGGATCTGTACTATGGCAGCTTCCATGCACTGAAAAATATCAACATCGACATCCCGGAAAAGGAGATCACTGCCTTTATCGGTCCGTCCGGCTGCGGCAAATCGACCTTTTTGAAGAGCCTGAACCGGATGAACGACCTTGTGGAGGGCTGCCGCATCTCCGGCGATATCAGACTGGACGGCGTGGACATCTACAAGGATAAGATGGATGTCAATGTCCTGCGCAAGCGGGTCGGCATGGTGTTCCAGAAGCCGAACCCCTTCCCGATGTCGATCTACGACAACATTGCCTACGGCCCGCGCACCCACGGCATCCGCAATAAGGCGCAGCTGGACGAGATCGTTGAAAAATCCCTGCGCGGCGCGGCCATCTGGGACGAGGTCAAGGACCGTCTGAACAAGAGCGCCCTCGGCATGTCGGGCGGCCAGCAGCAGCGCCTTTGCATTGCGCGCGCGCTGGCTGTCGAGCCGGAGGTCCTGCTCATGGACGAGCCGACCAGCGCGCTGGACCCCATCTCGACCTCGAAAGTCGAGGAGCTGGCCACCGAGCTGAAGGAAAACTACACGATCGTCATGGTCACCCACAACATGCAGCAGGCCGCGCGTATCAGCGATAAAACGGCGTTCTTCCTGCTGGGCGAGCTGGTCGAGATGGGCCCCACCGAGCGCGTCTTTGCAACGCCTGTGGATAAGCGCACCGAGGATTATATCTCGGGCCGCTTCGGTTAAGGAGGAGTGCAATATGGGTACAAGTGTACGGAAGATGTACGATGCCGAGCTGCTGCAGCTGGACACGATGCTGGCCCGGATGGGCCATGCGGCGGGCGGCGCGATCGAGAGCGCCATGACCGCCCTGCGCACCGGCGATGTGGAGCTGGCACGCAGCGTCATTGCGCGGGACAGCGAGATCGACTCGGCCGAGCATGAGATCGAGCACCGCTGCCTGACGCTCTTCCTGCGCCAGCAGCCGGTCGCGGGCGATCTGCGTAAGGTGTCTACCGCGCTCAAGATGGTCACCGACATTGAGCGCATTGCCGATCAGGCCAGCGACATTGCCGAGATCACGCTGCACCTCCACCCGGAGGGCGCGCGCACCGTCGGCGTGCTGGATGACCTTTACGCCATGGGCGATATTGCGCTACACATGGTCAAGGATGCCATCGCGGCCTATGTGCAGGTCGATCTGTCCGCCGCCGCGCAGGTCATTGCCCGCGATGATGAGTGCGATGCCATGTTCGGCCGCATCAGCAAGGAGATTGCCGCCTACATTGCGGCACACCCCGATGATGCCGAGACGGCGCTCGACCTGTTTATGATCGACAAGTATCTGGAGCGCCTCGGCGACCACGCCGTGAACATTGCCGAGTGGGTCGAGTTCTTAAAGACCGGCGTCCACAAAGCCCGCAAGATCGTCTGACGCGGGCAGCCAAAAGCCATTCTCTATTTTCCTATACCAACCAAAACGGGGCCTGCCGCAAAGCAGACCCCGTTTTGGCGTGGAGGGAAAAGGCTTCCCCCACGGGGGAAGCTGTCACCGAAGGTGACTGATGAGGGCAAGCCCTGCCGAGGCTGCGCGCAAAACAGACTGTGGCCGTGAACTTCCCCCTCATCCGTCTGCGGTCGGGGCCGCAGACACCTTCCCCCAAAGGGGGAAGGCGCAGACTGCCAAAGACTTCCCTGCAAAAAAATCCCGGGCAGCTCACGGTGTGAGCCGCCCGGGATTGCGGTTTTATTTCGCCCCGCGTCCGGCGAATACTACATACACGGTCTTGAACAAAATCTTGATGTCATTCCAGAGTGACCAGTTGTCGATGTAGGTCACATCCAGCTTGACGACCTCCTCAAAATCCTCGATGTTGCTGCGGCCGCTGACCTGCCACAGGCCGGTGATGCCCGGCTTCATCGACAGGCGGCGCTTGTGGTGGCTCTCGTACTGCTTGTACTCGTCCACTGTCGGCGGGCGGGTGCCCACAAGGCTCATATCGCCGCGCAGTACATCAAAAAACTGCGGCAGCTCGTCAATGCTCGTCTTGCGGATGAACTTGCCCACCTTGGTCACGCGGGGGTCGTCCTCCATCTTGAACATCAGGCCGTTCATCTCGTTCTGGGCCATCAGCTCCTTTTTGCGCTCCTCGGCGTCCATGTACATGCTGCGCAGCTTGTGGATGTAGAAGTACCGTCCGTTGCGGCCCACGCGCTTCTGCTTGAAGAAGAGCGGCCCGGGGCTTTCGATCTTGAGGGGGATCGCCACGATCGCAATGATCGGGATGCTGAGAATGCAGCCCACCAGACCGCCCACGATGTCCATGCACCGCTTGGCAATCTGGTCGCGCAGCTTCAGCTCCACGGTGCCCATCGTCACGATGCTGCCCCCCGCGCAGCGGCCCAGCGTGCGGCTCAGCCGCGCAGCGCTTGTCTCATCGCAGCAGGCCTCCTCGATCCGGTCAAGCAGCGGCAGGCGGAAATGCACGGTCAGGCCCATGCTCTCCATTTCCTCCAGATAGGGGATGAAGCTCTCGCCGCTGTCCATCGGCACATCGACATAGACCTCGTCCAGCGCCTCGCGCCGGATCCAGTCCATAAAATCGGTGAAGTTCGCCTTCACCGCAATGCCGTCGATCTCGGTGCCGACGATCTCATGCGTGGCCTCCAGCAGCGCCACGCCGACAATGCGGCGGGACCAGTCCTTGCCGATCTCATTGATGAGGCGGTCGGCGCGGTCGGTGGTCGTCACGATGCCGACCAGACTCTCCATGCCCCAGCTGCGCTGGAAATGGAGCAGCAGCCGCTTGAGCGCACCGTGCGCGAGCGGCAGCAGCAAAGCGTTGATGAGCGGCACCGTCACCGCAAAATAGCGGGAGTCGAGCATCGTTGCCTTGGTCAGCAGCATCAGGGCCGAGTAGATGACGCAGAGCATCAGGTTGAACTTGAGCGAGAGCTTTATCTCGGCACCGGGGCGGCGGGTGACAATGTTCTCGGACTGGTCAAAGCAGAAAAAGGTCGCGACAAAGGCCAGTACCAGCGCGCAGAGCGTCTGCATCCAGTCCCGTGCAGTGTAGGGCACCAGCACATTGAACAGTCCGTCAGTGATCAGCCACGACAGCAGAATACTGACCGTCAGGGCCAGCAGATCCGTCAGGAACACATAGGCGTACTGCATCTTTTCGCGTTTTGTAATGACGTGCAACTCCAAATTCCTCTCATTCTTTCTGTACAAAATCATATAAGCAGGGCAGCCGGCTTGCGGTTGTCCGTTCCTGCGTATAAATCATGTACAATTTTACCACATCAAGCGCCGCTATTCAACCGAAAGCGGCACCATGCGGCAGAAAACGGCGATTTTCGGCAAAATTCCCAATCCAAGCCCGCGCACAGGCAGCAAAATGGTAGTTTCACAACGGAATTTTCGAAAACCGGTTGCAAAGTAACAGGAAAATCGCCCGCAAGCGGACGGTATCACGCCTCGGGGGCGGCAAGCTCGGCCTTGAAGATGTCCTGCAGGTCGGTCAGGCAGTCCAGCAGCAGGGGATTGAAGGCCCCGCACTCGCCGTGCAGGATCATCTGCACCGCCACATCGGGCGCGTAGGCGTCCTTGTAGACGCGCTTGCTCACAAGGGCATCGTAGACATCGGCCATCGCCACCACCTGCGCCGAGATCGGGATCTGGTCGCCGCTCAGCCCGTCGGGGTAGCCGCGGCCGTCCCACCGCTCATGGTGCCAGCGGCAGATCTCATAGGCGGTGCGCACCAGCGGCTCGTTGCGGTAGCGGTGCAGCTGGTCCAGCATCGCCGCGCCGATCGTGGTGTGCCGCTTCATGATGTCGAACTCCTCGCGGGTCAGCCGCCCGGGCTTGTTCAGGATCGCATCGTCGATTGCGATCTTGCCGATGTCGTGCAGCGACGACGCCATGACGATCAGCTCCTGCTGTTCGGGCGTCAGGGCGTACTGGTCGGTCTTTTGGGTCAGCTGCTCCAGCAGGTGCCGGGTCAGCGTGCTGATGTGCAGCACATGGGTGCCGCTCTCGCCGTTGCGGAACTCGACCGCCTCGCTCAGGATCGAGATCAGCATCTGGGTGTTCTTCTCTTTTTCATGGATCTGGCTCGTCACCAGCGAGATGAGCCGCCGCTGCTTGGCGTAGAGCTTGATCGTGTTAAAGACGCGCCGGTAGACGACCCCCGCGTCAAAGGGGCGGCTCACATAGTCGGAGACGCCCAGCTCATAGGCGCGGCGCACAACGGTGTCGGCGTCCTCGCTTGAGATCATGATGACCGGGATGTCCTCGATCCGGTGGCTGCGGTTCATCGTGTTCAGAACCTCAAAGCCGTCCATCACCGGCATGACGATGTCCAGCAGGATCAGCGCAATGGCGGTGTCGTACTGGTCCAGCATCGTCAGACATTCCTGCCCGTTGGAGGCCTCCAGAATATTGTAATCACTGCCGAGGATCTCGGCCAGAATCGCGCGGTTCATCTCGGAATCGTCTACGATCAGGATATTCTGGCGGGCCTGCCGGTCCCGCCCGGCGGCCGAGGGGGCAGCGGTGTCGGTGGTGTCCTCGGTCACAACGGCGTTTTTGTGGTTCTTGGCCTGATACATCAGCCGGTCCGCGCGGGAGGCTGCCTGCTCGCAGCTCTCGCCCGGGCGGCTCATCACGCCGCCGATGCTGGCCGAGATCTGCAGCCGGGTGTAGCCGGGTACAACGGCAGTGTGCAGCTGCTGGCGGATGCGCTCCAGCTTGGCAACAAACGCCGCCTGTGCAATGCCGGGCAGCACGAGCAAAAACTCATCGCCGCCGTAGCGGATCAGGTGGTCGCTTTTGCGGATGCAGCCGCGCACGACCTCCACGGCGGTGCGCAGGGCTGCATCGCCGGCCTGATGGCCGTAGGTGTCGTTGTACAGCTTGAAATCGTCAAGGTCCAGCACGGCCACGCCGGCCGGCTCGCTCCGGCTTTTGATGACATCCTCATAATAGCGGCGGTTATAGCAGCCGGTCAGGGCATCGTGGTAGAGCTTGATGTGGTAGCCGGACACGCTGCTCATCAGCCGGTCGCTGTTTTCGGGGTCGATGAGATTGTCGCAGTCCAGCGGCTGGATCAGCTCCAGCACGCAGGGTGCGCCGTCCACCTCGCGGTAGACCGCTGTGACCTGATACAGATCGCGGCCCATATATTCCAGCTTAGTGCGCTGGGCGTGATCCTCCATTACCTGACGGGAGATGCAGTTCTGGCAGGGGTCATCCTTATGCCATAATTCATGGCAGGGGCAATGCCCCTCCACCGGGGCGTTGCCGCACACCTGCCCTGCGTCCAGCAGCCGCACGATCGGAAAAATCGTGCGATATTGCATTATTTCCTTTTCGACCTCGTCTCTGGTCATAGCCTCGCCGCCTTTGCGTCCTAAAAAATGTTGCATATATATCTAATATATCATTTCCTGCCAATTCCTGTCAAATTTTGTGCAGGTAAAAAACGGTAAAAACCGGCATCATCGGGGCTGCGGGCGCATATCTTTGTGGGACAGGGGGTGGTACGATGCGATATATCCGGTATATCCTGCTGCTGGCGGCGGTGTTTTTTCTGGCACCGCTCGCCGTGCTGCCGCGCAGGGCAGCCGGGGCGGACGAGCCTGCGGCCCCAACGCCCGCGGCCACGGCACAGCCTGCAGCCGCCGCGCCCTACCGTGCGGTCTGGGTCAGCTATCTGGAATGGCAGCAGGTCGATTTCTCCACACAGGCAGCCTTTGCGGCGGATGTGGAGGCGATGCTGGACGACATCGCCGGGCTGGGTGCGACCGTTGTCCTTGCGCAGGTGCGCCCCTTCGGGGATGCGCTCTACCCCAGCGCGTATTTTCCGTTCAGCCATATCTGCACCGGCACGCAGGGGCAGGACCCCGGGTTTGACCCGCTTGCCGTTATGATTGCGGCGGCCCATGCGCGGGGGCTGCAGCTTGAGGCGTGGATCAACCCCTACCGTCTGCAGGCAGGGCAGGTCCCGGCGCTCTGTGCCGAAAGCCCTGCGCGCCGTCACCCCGAGTGGGTGCGCTATACCGACAGCGGCGCGGTGCTTGACCCGTCCAGCGCGGCGGTGCGGCAGTATATTGCCGATGGGGTGGAGGAGCTGTGCCGCAGCTACCCGCTGGACGGCATCCATTTTGACGATTATTTCTACCCCGTGCAGGAAGCTGATTTTGACGCCGCCGACTATGCGGCAAGCGGCACGGCGCTGAGTCTGGACGACTGGCGGCGGGAGAATGTCAACGCACTGATGGAGCTGTGCCACGCGGCGGCGCAGCGGTACGGCGTGCGGTTCGGCGCGGCCCCGGCGGGCGACCCCGAGCAGAACTATACCCTGCAGTACAGTGACGCCGCCCGCTGGCTGCGGCAGGGGACGGTGGACTACCTGATGCCCCAGCTCTATTGGGGGCAGGCGTATGAGAAGGACGGCGATACCGCGCACAGCCTGCCCCGGCTGGCGGCCAAATGGGCGGCGCTGCCCCGGGCGGCGGGGGTGCAGCTGTATGCGGGGCTGGGGGCCTACCGCATCGGCGCGGGGGACGGCTCCGACAGCGGCAGCGAGTGGGTCAGCGGCCATGCGCTGGCCGACCAGCTGGCACTGCTGGCGCGCAGCGGCATCACGGGCGTGGGGTTGTACCGCTACGCCAGCTTGTTTGACAACCCCAACTACCCCGCACTGGCCGAGAGCGAGGCCGCCGCCCTGCGCACTGCGTGGAAATAGGGCGCGGCGCGTAAGGTTTTGGCACATTCCCGCCATCGACGCCTTCCGCGCGGGCGGGCCTGTATACTCCAAGACGATCCCTGCAATGGCCAAGCCGCCCGCGCAGGAATTTGTGCAAAGGAGGAATACGCCTATGAAAAAGCGTCTGTTGGCTGTGCTTTTGGCCTGCTGTATGGCGGCGGGCATGGCCAGCGCAGTCTTTGCGGAGGAGGAGCCGCCCCTGCCCGCAGCGGCGGCCGCCGAGGCCCCGCCCGACCCGGCACCGGCCGAGGCCCCCGCCCCGGAGCCAACCCCGGAACCGACCCCGGAACCAACGGCAGAGCCAACGCCGGAGCCAACCCCGGAACTGACCCCGGAGCCAACCCCGGAGCCGACCGACCCCCCCGCGCCGACAGAGACTCCGGCACAGGAGCCGACCCCCGCGCCAAGCGAGGCCCCGACCCCCGCACCCACAAAGACCCCGGTGCCCACGGCGGCACCGACCGAAACCCCGGCCCCTGCACCGCAGCAGACGGCCACACCCGAGACCGCCCGCGCCCCGGTGCTGCGCGCCCTGCCGGAGATGACCGCCCAGTCGGCTGCCGTGACCGGGGTGGTGCTCATCGACAGCATTGCCGCCGATGGCTGCCTGACCGCGCAGGTCAACGGCAGTGACGAAAAGCTGCCGGGGGCTGTCTACACATGGTACCGCAGCAGGGACGGGGCCGACTGGCAGACCGTGACCCCGCAGGTCTGCTCCGGCTCGGGCTGGAACATCGAGGCAGGCAGTGAGCAGCGGCTCAACGCGGCGCTCGATTCCTGCGTGGCGGGCATCGGCGATGCGGACAGGCTTTATTATAAAGTGGAGGTAACCGGCGCAGACGGCACCGCCGCGGCCGCCCAGACCCGGGTGGCCTACTACATCCAGCTGCAGAACGGCAGCTTTGAGGCCCCCGCCGTGGCCGACAGCAGTGCGCTGTACTACCCCTTTGCGGCCAAGCGGTCGCACTTTATCCAGACGGCAGACGCCGACACCAACCCTGCCATTGTATGGCGAACGACCGGCGCGGCCCCCCACTGGAGCAGCCTTGTCAACGGCCATTACATAGAGCTTGTGGACGGCACAGGCCGCAGCTACACCGATTGGATCGACGGGGAGATACGCACCGACCCCAACGACCCGTCCGTCTGCTATCACACCCCCGGCGCCTATGACGGCAGCCAGTTTGCCGAGCTGAACTGTCAGGCCTACGGCGCACTGTATCAGGATGTGCTGACCGTGCCCGGCACCACGCTGCACTGGTCACTGGCGCACCGGGGCCGCGCGGGCAGTGACTCGATGGCGCTGCTCATCGCGCCGGTCGCGGTGGCGCAGCAGATCACCGAGATCCTGACGCAGGCCTCGGCCGATACGACCGGCGGCAGCGTGCGCAGCGCACTGGATCAGACGGTGGACTACAACGGCCAGCCGGTCGCAATCCGCAGTTTTATGGTCGGCGGGGAGATGACGGACGGCAACACCGCCTGGGTGACCCACCGGGGCGACTACACGGTGGCGGCGGGGCAGTATCTGAGCCGCTTCTTCTTTCTCGCACTGTCCTGCGCAAGCGGGGACCGGCGTGAGGGTAATCTGCTCGACAAGGTCTGGTTCAGCACCGAGCCGGAGCCACCGGTCATGGGCAGCGGCAGCCTGCAGCTGACAAAGGCCGTGGAGCAGGACGCCTACCGCACCGAGGCCGCCGCCGTTACAAACACCTTTTCCATCGAACTGCCCGCCGGCAGCTATACGCTGACCTATGCGGACGGCACGGCCGAGACGCGCACCCTTGCTGCGCCCGGCGCGCTGCGCTTCGGGCTGCGCGGGCTGCAGAGCGTCACGGTCGGCGGCCTGCCCGCCGGGCGGTATACCGTGACCGAGACCGACCACCCCGATCTGGAAAGCGCCTACTGCACGACGACGGCCGCCGAGGCGCAGACGGAGGTGGAGGTGACGACCGGCGCCACGGCACAGGCCGTCATCACAAACCGGTACGCACCGTGGCGCAGCCTGACGATCACCAAGCAGGTGACGGGCGGCTACGGCGATACCCGCCGCGCCTTTGCCTTTACAGCGGCTGTGGACGGCGTGCCGGTGACAGCCGACCGCGCGGCCGTGACCGCTGCGGGCGGTGCGGCGCTGACGGCGGCGGGCTTCACGATCCCCCACCGGGGCAGCGTGACGATCGGGCATCTCAGGCCCGGGCAGACACTGACCGTCAGCGAGGAGGCGCTGGCGGATTATGAGACAAGCTTTGCCGACGGTACCGCCGTGACGCAGGGCGGCCAATGGACCGGCACGGTGGGGCAGAGCGACACGGCGCTGACCTGCCGCAACAACAAGGACGGCGTACCGCCCACAGGGCTGCGCCGGGACGCCGCGCCCGCGCTGGCGGCAGTGGCGGCGGCGCTGGTCTGTGCGCTGCTCCGCCGCCGAAGGGGGGTGTGAGTGCTGGAAACACAGGAGGACCGCCGCGCCGCATGGGCGGAGATACGGGAGTTTCTGGTGCGGGCGGGGGCGCTGGCGGCGCTGCTGGCGGTGCTGTTCGGGGTAGTGTTCGGGCTGGCTATCCAGCCGGACGACACGATGCACCCCCACATCAAGCCCGGCGACCTGCTTTTGTACTACCGCCTGCCGCAAAGCTATACGGCGGGGGAGACGGTCGTCTTTGACAGGGACGGCACCCGCTATACCGGCAGGGTGGCCGCCCGCGGCGGCGATACGGTGGAGGTCACCGACACAGCGCTGCTGCTCATCAACGGCAGCGTGGTGGCGGAGCCGGACATCTACGAGCAGACGCCGCGATATGAAAACGGCGTACAATACCCCCTGACGCTGGCGGACGGCGAATATTTTATCCTTTGCGATGCCCGCGCGGGTGCGCGCGACAGCCGGTGGTTCGGCCCGGTCCGCACCGGCGAGATACGCGGCCGCGTCATCGCCCTGCTGCGCCGCAGCGGGATATGACCCAAACCCCACATATATTGGAGAGGAGACCTTACTTATGAACGCAAAGAAGCTTTCTGCAGTTCTCACGGCGGCCCTGCTGGCGGGGGCGCTGTCCACCACGGCGTTTGCCGCCGACCGGCTGCCCACCGGCGATGCCAGCGTCACCTTCAAAAAAGCCATTGATATGACCGATGCCGCCGGTGCGGGCGGCGTGCTGGGCACGATGACCTTCGATGTGACCGGTGCGCAGGAGGGCGACCTGCCCGACCAGCCGGAGAAGGGCGCAGCGCCCGGCAGCACCGACCAGCTTGCCAGCCCCACCGTCACGGCGGTCTTTGCCCGGGGGGCTGACGGCAGCCTTGCCGCCGAGAGCGATGTCACCGTGCAGTTCGATATGACAAAATTTACCACGCCCGGCGTCTACTACTACCGTCTGACCGAGCGCGACCCCGGCATTGCGGGGCTGACCGCCGCCCCCGCCTACCTGCTGAAGGCCCGTGTCGTCAATGCGGATGCCGCCGACCCCAACGGGACAAGCTTTAAGATCGACTATGCCGCGCTGGCGCCGCTGGCGGGCGGGGACAAGGTGGATTTTATCGCAAACAGCTACACGACCTACGCGCTCTCGCTGACCAAAAGGCTGGCCGGTGATTTTGCCGACTACGGCGACAGCTTTGACTTTACCCTCACGCTGGAGGACCCCGATACCGAAAAGCACATGGCGTCCGTGACGGTCCGCACCGGCGAGGCCGGGGGCGCGCTGACCGGGGCGGGCACGGTGCTGAGCTTTGATGCGAACGGCAGGGCAACCATCACCGAGACGATCCGCGCGAATCAGAAAATCGAGGTCACCGGCCTGCCGGAGGGCGCTCTCTACACGATCGCGGAGGGCGGCGATGATGCCGCCAAGTACACGACCGACTGGGCCACACCCACCGGCACGGTGGAGGATACCCCCACGCTGGCGCAGCGCGCCATGACGGCTGCGGATACCGACATCACCGTGACGAACACCCGCGAGGCAGCGGCCCCCACCGGCCTGCTGCTGGATGCTGCGCCCTACGGTGCCATGCTGGCGCTGGCCGCAGGCAGCGGCGCGGTGTTCTTCCGCAAGCGCCGCCGCGGCCGCTGATGCTGCGGGCGGCGGCTCGGCTGGCCCGCGCGGGCAGCGCGGCCGTCAGCGCGGCGGCGGGGCTGCTTATGCTGGCGCTGCTCGCCTTCGGCGGGTTTGCCCTCTGGCAGGACGCTGCCGTCAGCCGCGGGGCCTTTGCGGGGGCGGAACTGCTGCACTACAAGCCCGCCGCGCTGGCGGCGGACAACCCCACCCTGGCCGAGCTGCAGGCCCGCAACCCCGATGTCTGCGGCTGGCTGACCATTGACGGCACGAATATCGACTACCCCTTTGTGCAGGGGGCTACGAATATGGATTACATCAACCGCGATGTCACGGGGGCGTTTTCGCTGTCCGGCTCGGTCTTTCTCGACAGCCGCTGCGCCGCCGGGCTGACCGACCCCTACACGCTTATGTACGGCCACCACATGGAGAACGGCGCAATGTTCGGCGATGTGGCCGCCTTTGCGCAGGCGGATTTCTTTGCCGCCCACACGAGAGGCAGCGTAAGCCTGCCCGATGCGGCCTACACCGTGGAACTGTTCGCCTGCCTGTGTACCGATGCCTACGACAGCGCCGTCTATGACCCCGCGCGGTACCAGACCGGCGTGCAGCCGCTGCTGGACTATCTGGCGGCCAACGCCGTGCAGCAGCGTCCCAGCAGCGCCGATGCGCAGGCGGGCATCCTTGCGCTGTCCACCTGCGCCGGGGCCGAGACAAACGGCCGGGTGGTGGTGTTCGGGTGGCTGCACCCTATTGAAAAAGGAGATGAAATGCAATGAGGTATGCCACAACGGCCCTGCGGTGCTGGCTGACGGCAGCGGCCCTGCTGCTGGCGCTGTGCTGCCCGCTGCCGGTTTTTGCGGCGCGCGCGGGGGCGGTGCTGCCCGTGACGGTGCGCACCGAGGGCACGGTCACCGATGCCGCCTGCGTGGTGAGCATCACGCCGCTGGACGCTGCGCCCGCCCCGGCGCAGGCATCGCTGACGATACAGGGCAGCGGCACGGCGTATTTTACCGGCTTTGCCTTTGATGCGCCGGGGGACTACCGCTACACCGTCACACAGGCGGGCAGCGGCCGGCCGCATATGACCTGCGACACCGCCGCCTACACCGTGACGGTGCGGGTCACAGGCCGCGCGGACGGCGGGCTGGACACCGAGCTTTGGGCGCAGCGCGGGGGCAGTACGGCCAAGGCGGCCGCCGTAAGCTTTGTGAACCGCTATGACCCGCCCGCGGAAGAGGCGAAAACCACCGTGGCGCGGCCCGCCAAGAACACCGCCGCCCCAGCGGCACGCACGGCCAAGGGCAGTGCCGCACCCGCCCTGCCCCAGACCGGCGATGCCTTCCCCGTGGAGGCGCTGGCCGCCGCGCTCTGCGCCGGGCTTGTGGGCTTTGCCACAGCCTGGTCAAAGCACCGGTAAGCCTGCCCGGCGGTCACAGATTGGTCATAATCTTTACAATTCGTCCCGTTTGATAAAATTCTTATCAAACGGGATTTTTTGCTGATTGTAACCGGGGCGCGGCGTGGGTATACTAAAGCCATACCAAACAAACAGCGGCGGGCCGATGCAGGCAGCAAGCCCCATGTCCATCCCGCACCGCCGCATACCCATGACACAGGAGGTAGCGTTATGTATTATTCCAGCGGTAACTATGAAGCCTTTGCAACGCCCAAAAAGCCGGACGGCGTGGACGGCAAGTCCGCGTATCTGGTCGGCTCCGGTCTGGCAGCACTGTCTGCGGCCTGCTATCTGGTCCGCGATGCCCAGATGAAGGGCGAGCATGTCCATATTCTCGAGAAGGACCCCATCCCCGGCGGTGCCTGCGATGGCTACAAATATCAGGACATCGGCTATGTCATGCGCGGCGGCCGTGAGATGGACAACCACTTTGAGTGCATGTGGGATCTGTTCCGCTCCATCCCCTCTATCGAGGACGAGAACCACACCGTTCTGGATGAGTACTACTGGCTGAACAAGGCTGACCCCAACTACAGCCTCTGCCGCGCCACCCGCAACCGCGGCGAGGATGCCCACACCGACGGCAAGTTCGGCCTGTCCGACAAGGCCGCCATGGAGATTATGAACCTGTTCATGTCCCCCGATGAGAAGCTGTACGACAAAAAGATCACCGACTTCTTTGACGATGAGGTGCTGAACTCCAACTTCTGGATGTACTGGCGCACGATGTTCGCCTTTGAGAACTGGCACAGTGCGCTGGAGATGAAGCGCTATCTGCAGCGCTACATCCACCACATCGGCGGTCTGCCCGACTTTACGGCGCTGCGCTTTACCCGCTACAACCAGTATGAGTCGATGATCCTGCCCATGGTCAAGTACCTCGAGGGCTTCGGTGTCCAGTTCCACTACGACACCAAGGTCACGAACATCGCCTTCGACTGCGCCGGCGGCAAAAAGCAGGCCACCCGCATTGACATCCTGCACGACGGCAAGGAGGACAGCATCGACCTGACCGAGAACGACCTCGTCTTTATCACGAACGGCGGCTGTGTCGAGAACTCGACCATCGGCAGCCAGAACACCCCTGCTGAGTTCAAGCCTGAGCTGAAGGAGGGCGGCGGCTGGGACCTGTGGCGCAAGATCGCCGCGCAGGACCCGAGCTTCGGCCATCCCGACAAGTTCTGCTATGACCCTGAGCTGTCCAACTGGATGAGCGCCACCATCACAACGCTGGACCAGCGCATCGTGCCCTATATCAAGAAGATCTGCAAGCGCGACCCGTTCAGCGGCAAGGTCGTCACCGGCGGCATCGTCACAGTCACCGATTCCAACTGGCTGCTCAGCTGGACGCTGAACCGCCAGCAGCAGTTCCGCGACCAGCCCAAGGACCAGCTCTGCATCTGGGTCTACGGCCTGTTCACCGACAAGCCGGGCGACTATATCAAAAAGCCGATGCGCGACTGCACCGGCAAGGAGATCTGCATGGAGTGGCTCTACCACATCGGCGTGCCCGAGGATCAGATCGAGGATATGGCGACCAACAGCGCCAACACCGTGCCCTGCATGATGCCGTATATTGACGCATTCTTTATGCCGCGCGCCGCCGGTGACCGCCCCGACATCGTACCCGAGGGCGCTGTGAACTTTGCGTTCCTCGGCCAGTTTGCCGAGACCGCCCGCGACACGATCTTCACGACCGAGTACTCCATCCGCACCGGCATGGAGGCTGTCTACACCCTGCTCAATGTGGACCGCGGCGTGCCCGAGGTCTGGGGCAGCGTCTATGACATCCGCTGCCTGCTGGACGCCACCGTCAAGCTGCGCGACGGCCGCAAGATCACCGACATGGAGATGCCGCTGGTCGGCAAGCTCGCCATGAAGGAGGCCCTCAAGAAGATCGAGGGCACCGAGGTTGAGAAGCTGCTGAAGGAATACAACGTGATTTAAGCAACAGAACACAATGCGGGGGCTGTCCGATTGGGACAGCCCCCGCGCTGTGTCAAGGCCCCCCGCAGAGGAAATAGAGAACCGGCGTTTCCCGGGCAAACGGCATTGCGGCGTAATTTACAAAATGTTCATACGAAAAACATAGTTTTTTAGCAGTTGCCCTGTACTATATAGGCACAGGGTCACGGAGCCGCAACCGTGATTCTGGAACATGATTCCTCCTCACACAAACCGATACCCCAAGCCCCCATCCGGAGCCGCAACCGGATGGGGGCGATTTTTGTCTGCGCATATTTATTTGTCAATGCGGCAGGCGTTCAGAGATTTGGTGATGTCCCCGTGGATCAGGGTCGATACGCGCTCCACAAGGGCGGCGGGGTCCTCCTTCATGCCGGTGCGCACCCATTCCAGCGTCAGGCCGACAAAGGCGTACTTGTAAAAATCGGCGATGAACTCCTTGTCCTCCTCGCGCACCGTCATGCCGGCGGCCTTCTCCTCCACCACGCCGATCATCAGATCGTAGGTCACGCGGTAGAGGTAGCTCTCGATATGTTCGCGGCTGATCGAGTGATAGACATTTGTAAAAAACACCTTGTCCCGCTGCACGGCCTGCAGGATCTGCAAAAAGCCCTGCTGCCAGGTGTCGTAGGTCTTTTGCCCGGCCAGCGCGCGGGTGGCATTCTCGATGCAGGCCCACTCGACAAGGTCGTAGATGTCCTTGAAATGGTAGTAGAAGGTCATGCGGTTCACACCGCAGTGCTCGGTCAGGTCGGTCACGGTGATCTTGTCCAGCGGCTTTTCAGCCAGCAGCTCTTTCAATGATGCGACCAGCGCGCGTTTTGTCATCTGGGACATGGGTGCGTTCTCCTTGTTATAAGCGTTACGGCGGATGCGGGGTATCGGGTACGCTGCCCCCTGCAACCGTAGGGGCGGATTCCATATCCGCCCGTGGCCGTTTGCGGCAATATCATTATTATAAAAGAAGATTATGAATTTTTAAACTCCGTTTGCGGAGAAAGTGAGTTTGTGGTATAACGGTGGTAATACAAAATAAGGAAGTGACCTCCATGCCTGAGATGCTGGATATTGTCGATGAAAACGGTCTGCCCACCGGGCAGGCCGTGCCGCGCACCGTGGCCCACGCCGAGGGGCTGCGCCACCGCACCAGCCATGTCTGGATCGTGCGGAAAAAGAACGGCGCGGTGCAGGTGCTTTTGCAGATGCGCTGCGCCGCCAAGGATTCCTACCCCGGCTGCTATGATATTTCGTCAGCCGGGCATATCCCGGCGGGGGATGAGTTTGTCGGCTCAGCCCTGCGGGAACTGAAGGAGGAGCTGGGCGTGACCGCCGCCCCCGCCGACCTGCATGAGTGCGGCCTGCGCCGCTTCCGCTTTGAAAGCGTCTTTCACGGCAAGCCGTTTAAGGACAATCAGGTCAGCAAGGTGTTTTGCCTCTGGCTGGACAAAGAGGCCGAGGACTTCACCGTGCAGCGGTCGGAGATCGACTATGTGAAGTGGTTTGATCTGGACGAGGCCATCCGCGCCGTGGACGAGGGGACGATACCGAACTGCATCTTCCCGGAGGAGCTGGGGATGGTGAGAGAGTTTGTGGGGCAGACCGGGGGCGGCTGCTGACGCTGACTGCGGCGGGGTGAGGGCGTGTGCAAAAGAATGAACAGTCTGGGTGGAGCGGCTTCCCCCGAGGGGGAAGCTGTCAGCGGCCCCGCCCGCTGACTGATGAGGGTGAGACTTGTCTCTGCTGCCCGTTTATGGTTTGCCGCCCGGAAACCTGCCCCTCATCCGGCCTGCGGGCCACCTTCAGTCTACGCGCTAAGAGCCGCCTACGGCGGTTGCGCTCCGACACGCGCCTGCGGGCGCAGCCCCGCAG
>ENA-OQKH01000223-OQKH01000223.1-human-gut-metagenome-genome-assembly--contig:-NODE-223-length-50308-cov-5.992674_pt1 | contig 50308 bp, 50 predicted proteins | sample MGYA00242645_ERZ504791 | MGnify/ENA primary metagenome ERZ504791 (study PRJEB26092, sample SAMD00036388) | human gut metagenome | host: Homo sapiens | study: EMG produced TPA metagenomics assembly of... | reverse complement strand
GCGGGGTGCAGCACGGCGCGGTCCTCGGTGTTGTTGATGTGCACGCCGGTGTACATGGCCTTGGTGCGCTCGTCGAGCTTGACGGCCTTGGCGAGGTCGGCGAACAGCTGGAGGGTCTCCGGCTTGATCAGGTTCTTGGACAGGTCGAAGTGCAGGTCGCCGGCGTCGAACGACAGCTTGTCGACACGCTCGGCGTCATCGGCGAACCACTGCTTGAGGCTGACGCCCTCGGCCTGCAGCTCGTCATAGTGCTTCTGCAGCGCGGCCCACTCGGGGGTCTTGGTGGCGTCAACTGGCGGATTGATGGCCATGGTATTGGTCCTTTCATCATCACTGTACGCCGGAGTCGGCTCTCCAATGCTGGCGGGCCACACCGGTTACTTCGCTTACCAAGATACTCACAAAAGCGGACAGAAACAAACAAAAAATACCCAAGATGAACAACCGTGACCGACACGACATGCCCGCGCACGACATGCCAGCCGAACTTGCATAAATCCACGGCATACAGTAAAGTCTCATCCTTGTGCGCAGGTTCATCAACGAATCGGCAGCATGCCACTTTAGCTCAGTCGGTAGAGCGGCTCACTCGTAATGAGCAGGTCGACAGTTCGATTCTGTCAAGTGGCTCCATACCCCTAGGCTCCGCGCCTAGGGTTTTGTATATCCAGCCGTTTCGACGGGTGGCACGCGCGAGTGGCGAAATCGGTAGACGCGCAGGATTTAGGTTCCTGTGTCTTTGACGTGAGGGTTCAAGTCCCTTCTCGCGCACGCGGAACCATACCTCCGCAATCGCCACAGGGAATAGAGAAGCATGACCGCGATACTGAAACCCATAGCGTTTCTGCTCATCATCGTCGCTGCGTATCTGGTCAAGCGGGCGGGACTGTTCAAGCCACGCGACTATCGCGTCATGCAGGTGGTGGTGTTCGATTTCACGCTTCCCGCCTCCATCATCGTCTCGTTCGCCACGAACCCGCATCATCTGAGCATGCTGCTGATCTCGGTGTTCGCCATCGTCTTCGGCCTGCTGCCGCTGCTGCTGGTGTATGCGGCGACCCGGCGCAAGCCCGTCGCGGACCGCGCGTTCCTGATGCTCAACTGCTCCGGATTCAACATCGGCAATTTCTGCTTTCCCGTGATCCAGGCGTTCATGGGGCCTTCGGCGCTGGTCACCGCCTCGATGTTCGACATCGGCAATTCCGTGATCGTGACCGCCGGCTCAAACGTGATGACGACGTCGCTGCTGCACATCGACATGGACCGGCCGCTCACCGAACAGCATGCGGGAGCCGCGCCGACACTTCCCTATTCGAAACCGCGGGACAAGGACGCCCGCAGGCTCGCCCGCCGCGCGAAGGCCAAGCAGATCCTCAAGGGATTCCTTACTTCGGTGCCGTTCGACGTGTATCTGCTGATGATCGTGGTCATGCTCTTCAGCATTCACATCCCGGCGTTCGTGCCGACGCTGCTGCAGCCGGTGGCGGACGCGAACTCGTTCTGCTCGGTGTTCATGGTGGGCATGCTGATGGATTTGCCGCGCACCGGCAAGGATGTCGGCAGCGTGCTGCGGGTGCTCGGTTGGCGCTTGCCGCTCGGCGTGCTGTTCGCGGCCGCTTGCTGGTTCCTTCTGCCGTTCGACGCGTCCGCGCGAAAGACGGCGGTGATGCTGTCGCTCGCGCCCACGGCCGTGTTCTCGACACTGTTCACCGACCGCGTACTCGGTAACGCGAAGCTCGCCGGGTTCACGCTGTCCGTCACCGCGGTCATCTCAATCGTGCTGATGACCATCGTGAATTTCGTGATTCCCGCGTGAGTGCCGAACATGCGCTCTCAAAACTCGCAGATACGATTTCACCGATTTCGCGGAAACGGCGGAAAATAGCGGAAAACCGCAAAAACCCGTTTTTGTATCTGCGAGTTTTGAGAGCGTGATTCTACCGCAACAGCGCCTCGACCGCCGGCACGAGAGCCCTGATGGCTTTGCCGCGGTGCGAAATCGCGTTCTTTTCCGCCGCGTCCATCTCCGCGCTGGTCAGCGGATGGTCCGCAGCGGCCCGCTCCGGCTGGTCGTCCGGCACGAACAGCGGGTCGTAGCCGAAACCATGCTCGCCGCGCGCCGCGCGCAGGATGCGCCCCGGCATTTCGCCGATTTCGACGGTTTCGGAGACGATGGCGTGCCTCCCGCCCGCCACAGGAGCCGCGGAATCCGGCACGGCCAGTGCGGCGGCGCAGCGGAAACGGGCCGTGCGCGCCGCGTCCGGGATGTCGGAGAGCTGGGCGAGTAGCAACGCGTTGTTCGCCGGATCATTGCCATGCTCCCCCGCCCAGCGCGCGGACAGGATGCCAGGCGCGTTGCCCATCACGTCCACAATCAGTCCGGAGTCGTCGGCGATGGCCGGCAGGCCGGTGAGACCGGCCACAAACCGCGCTTTGAGCAGTGCGTTCTCCTGGAAGGTGACGCCCGTCTCGACCGGGTCGGGCAGGCCGAGGCTGCCGGCGGAGACAAGCTCCACCTGAGCGGCGTCCGCGCCCAGATCCTCTTCGAGAATGCGGCGGATTTCAACGAGTTTGCCTTCGTTGTGCGTAGCGACGACGAGTTTCATGGGGGTCCTTTATTCCTTACCTATGGTTGTGCATGACGGGGTGAGGCCGATCGCCCGCCGGCGGCGTGCCCGACTCGTTTCAATCGAGCGAGAGGGCGGCACGCTGGGCGGCCTGAAGCTCCTTGTTGCCCTTTTCGGCGAGGTCGAGCAATGTGTTGAGTTCGGCGCGGTTGAACGGGCGGTGTTCGGCGGTGCCCTGGATCTCGATGAAGTCACCGGATCCGGTCATCGCCACGTTCATGTCGGTCATCGCCTGACTGTCCTCGATGTAGGGCAGGTCAAGCATCGGCGTGCCGTTGATAACGCCGACCGACACCGCGGAAACGGCGTCTTTGAGCACGCGGTCGGCCGAACGAATGTGGCGCTTCTGCTCAGCCCAGCGCATCGCGTCGACCAGCGCCACATACGCGCCGGTGATCGAGGCGGTGCGGGTGCCGCCATCAGCCTGCAGCACATCGCAGTCGATCTGGATCTGGTTCTCGCCAAGCGCCTTCATGTCGACGACGCCGCGCAGGCAGCGGCCGATCAGACGGCTGATCTCATGGGTGCGGCCGCCGACCTTGCCGCGCACTGACTCGCGGTCGGTGCGCTCGGCGGTGGCTCGCGGCAGCATCGAATATTCGGCGGTCACCCAGCCGAGTCCGGAATCCTTGCGCCAGCGCGGCACCGACGGCGTGAACGTCGCCGTGCACATCACGCGCGTGTTGCCGCATTCGATGAGTACCGATCCTTCGGGCACATCCGTGAAGTGCCGCGTGATGCGCACCGGGCGCAGTTCGTCCACTACGCGGCCGTCCGCGCGAATCACCATTGCCTTGTCCAACATGTCTTTGATTTCAGCCATGCCTTCAACGTAGCACCATGCGGCGAACGTGCCCGCAGCGCGGCACGTCTCCCGCCGCCGCTGCAGCAGCCATCGTGACCGCCGTCACGCCGAATGGCTCTTGCGCGAGTCGCCGCGCAACACTAGGGTTTTGAATAACACACGATTCTTGTCTTGCGGGAGGGCGGTCATGGTCGATTATTCACCGGCACTGATGACGGATATGTATGAGTACACGATGCTGGACGCCAGCCTGAAGGATGGCACGGCGAACCGCAAATGCGTGTTCGAGGTGTATACGCGCCACCTGCCCGAAGGCCGCCGTTACGGCGTCGTGGCGGGCATCGGCCGCATTCTGGATGAGCTGGGTCGGTTCCTCCTCAGCGACGAGGACCTGCGTTTCCTGTCCGACCGCAAGGTGGTTAGCAAGGAGACGATTTCGTGGCTGGAGAACCTGCATTTCTCCGGTTCGATCAAGGGTTACCGCGAGGGCGAGATGTTCTTCCCGAATTCGCCGATTCTGCAGGTCGAGGGCACGTTCGGCGAGTGCACGCTGCTGGAGACGCTGGTGCTGAGCGTGCTGAACTATGATTCGGCGGTCGCATCCGCCGCCTCGCGCATGGTGAGCGCAGCGAAGGACCGCCCCTGCATGGACATGGGCGGGCGCCGCACCAACGAGTGGGCCGCGGTGGCAGCCGCACGAGCCGCAGTCATCGGCGGTTTCCAGGGCACAGCGAACCTGCTTGCGGCGCAGCTGTATGGACTGAAGGCCATCGGCACCGCCGCGCACTGCTTCACGCTCGTACATGATGACGAGCGCAGCGCCTTCGCCTCGCAGGTCGAGGCGCTTGGCCGCAACACCACGCTTCTGGTGGACACGTACAACGTCGAAGAGGCGGTGAAGACCGCCGTGGAGGTCGCCGGTCCTCAGCTGGGCGGCGTGCGCATCGATTCGGGTGATCTGGCCGCCATGGCGCAGCGCGTGCGCAACCAGCTGGACGCCCTGGGCGCGACGAACACGAAGATCACCGTCACCAACGATCTGGACGAGTACGCGCTGGCCGCCCTGCAGAGCGCGCCGGTGGACTCGTACGGCGTGGGCACGATGCTGGTCACCGGCTCCGGTGCCCCGACCTGCGCAATGGTGTACAAGCTCACCGAGCGCGAGAATTCGGCTGGCGTGATGCAGCCCGTGGCGAAGAAGTCGAAGGACAAGGCCAGTGTTCCCGGCCGCAAGCTCGCCTACCGTTCATATGAGTATGGTCTGGCCGAGACGGAACATGTGGTCTCCGGATCGGAAACCCAGCTGGCCGAGTATCGTCCGGCTGAGGGATGGAAGGACCTGCTGGTCGACTACGTCGACCACGGTGACATCGATTCGCGTTATCAGGGTCACGCCGCCATCGCCGACGCGCACGAATACCGGGCCAAGGCCCTGCGCGAACTGCCGATCACCGCGCAAAGCCTGATGAAAGGCGAGCCGGTAATCCCCACCGAAATCACCGTACTGTAATCCTTCTCGCCCCGCGAGCTCGATGTCAAGCCCGGTCAGCACCTCGACCATCACGGCCACCACCTTGCTGACGCTGATGTGTGTGGATGCCAGCGTGTCGAAGAACCAGTCGGAATACGCCCATGTCCTCGGCAGCGCATGGCTCTTCTTCTCTTCCGGACCGAACCGCGTGGCCCATTCGCGGCGGACCAGCATGTCCATCTGCTCGCGCTCGAACCGCTTGCCCTCCGCCTTGTCGGCGAACAGCGACAGCGGCGACTTGTAGTACTGGCGTCCGTCGCTGTACGAGTTCTCGCGCTGCTTCTGCATCATCTTCTGCTTCATGCTCTCCAACCTGCCGTTGGAGACCTTCAGGCCCTCGCGAAGATGCCGCGCCTCGCCCTGCAGCTGGGTGAGGTACTGGAACACCTCGTCGGCGGCGGACTCGTCGATATGGCCGTCGTCGTCGGTGATAAATTCGACGAGCTCCTGCATCGAGCCGAATTGCGTGCGCGTCATGGCGGCGCCTTCCGGCAGGGCTGCCGACAGCCCCCACGCCGCTTTCGGGGTGACGAGGTCGAATACGGCGGCGACATCATGCAGATTCGAGGCGAGGCTCTTCGCGTCGAACAGGGGCTTGCCGAAGTGACGGGTCACCACTACCGCGGGATGCTGGCGGTCGGGGGACGTCAGGTATTCGGATAGGGCTTCGGCCTCGTCGGCATCGCTGATGGCAATCGCAGTGCCCGTCATCGTATCGTAAGGTTCCAGTGGCTCATATTGCGATGAATTGGATTGCGCTGTCATGGCGAACGGTGATGTGCCGGTTTGTAGCGAACCTGATTGTGCGGAACCGGACTGTGCGATGGCATCGATCCCTGCAACGCTTTCCCACCATTATTTCATATTTCGCACGGCATGTTCCACAATGTCCGCTTTCGCGATAGACGCCGTTTCTTCAAGATTCCGGGGAATCCGCGCGATGTGCTGCACCGATGGGCATCACCGCAAAAACAAAAACCGGGCGGGAAAGAACCCGCCCGGCAATGTCATGCTCGGCCACGCCGATACCGCATCAGCGGCCCTTAATCTCGGAGCCGATGACCTTTTCGCTCAGCGCCTTCGGACCGCGCGTCACGGCGACCGCGCCGGAACGCACCAGCTCGATCACGCCGTAGTGCTCCAACAGACCCAGCAGCGCGTCGATCTTGCCTTCGGCGCCGGTGGCCTCGATGGTCAGCGACTCCGGGTTCACATCGACAACACGCACACGGAACAGGCGCACGATCTCCAGCACGTCAGAACGGTTCGACTCGTTCGCCGCCACCTTGATGAGCACCAGTTCACGCTCCACGGTGGTGTTCGGATCGAGTTCGACAATCTTGAGCACGTGCAGCAGCTTGTTGAGCTGCTTGATGATCTGCTCCAGCGGCACGGCCTCCACGTCGGCGGTCACGGTGACGCGGGAAATGTCCGGACGCTCGGTCGGCGAGACGGACAGCGAGTTGATGTTGAACGCACGGCGGGCGAACAGGCCGGCGATGCGGGCCAGCACGCCGGGACGGTTCTCGACGAGCACCGACAGCGTGTGACGCTCGGAACCGAGGCGGGAAGCGGGATACATAGCCATAATCACTTACTCCTTATTCCTTGACAACCGTGCCGTCACGCCTGGTCACCATCGTCGACGCCCTTGTGCAGCAGCGGCTGCGTGCCCGGACGATACGCGACCTCGTTGTTGGACGCGCCGGCTGCCACCATCGGCCACACCATGGCGTCCTTCCATACACGGAAGTCGATCAGCACCGGACGGTCGTTGATCTCGTTCGCCTTGTTGATCGCGTCAATCGCCTCGTCCTCGGTGAACGCGCGAAGGCCGACGCAGCCGTACGCCTCGGCGAGCTTGACGAAATCAGGCACGTCGAAGAACTCTCCGCTTTCCTTCGAATCGCCGTCAGCCAGGTTGGTCTGGGAGTAGTGCTGCTCGAAGAACAGAGTCTGCCACTGGCGCACCATGCCGTACACGGAGTTGTTGATGATGGCGATCTTCACCGGCGCATGATCCAGGAACGCGGTCGTCAGCTCTTCGGAAGTCATCTGGAACGAGCCGTCGCCCGCGATCAGCCACACCGGCTTGCGACCCTTGAAGTCGCGTTGGGAGCCGACCGAAGCGCCGATGGCGGCCGGAAGGCCGAAGCCCATCGTGCCGAGGCCGCCGGAGGAGATCCACGAATGCGGCTTCTCGAAATCAATCAGCTGGGCCGACCACATCTGGTGCTGACCGACGTCGGACACCCAGATCGTGGAGGGGTCGGCATGGTCGGACAGCTGCTTGATGACCCACTGCGGCGCGAGCGAACCATCGGTTGGCTTATCGCACGGCTGATCGTAATCGATGGCATATTCCTCGCGCAGGCGGTTGAGCTCGTCCCACCACGGCTTGAGGTTCGGCTTGCCGCCGATGGCCTGAGAACGCTTGATTTCGGGAATCAGGTCGTTGAGCACGGTGGACACGTCGCCGACGATCGGCACGTCGGGAGCGCGGTTCTTGCCGATTTCGGCCGGATCGATGTCGATGTGGATCACCCGCGCGCCGGGTGCGAACGCGTCGAGCTTGCCGGTCACGCGGTCGTCAAAGCGCGCGCCGATGGCGACCAGCAGGTCGCAGCGCTGCGCGGCCGCGGTGGCGGCGACGGTGCCGTGCATGCCGAGCATTCCGAGCGCCTTGGGGTTCGAGTTCGGCACGATGCCGCGGGCCGGGAGCGTGGTGACGATCGGCGCGCCGGTCACTTCGGCCAGTTCGGCCACTTCGGCGGACGCGTTGGAACGCACCGCGCCACCGCCCACGTACAGCACGGGACGGTACGACTGCGCGAACAGCTTCGCCGCATCCGAGATCACGCGGCCGTGCGCCTTCGTGGTGGGGTTGTAACCGGGCAGAATCATGCGCTGCGGCCACGAATAATACATCTCGCCGGTCTGCGCGGTCTTGGTCAGGTCCACGACCACCGGGCCGGGGCGGCCCGAACGGGCGATATAGTGCGCCTCGGCGAGCACGCGGGGGATATCCTGTGCGCGGGTCACCAGATACGAGTGCTTGACGACCGGATAGGTCGCCCCAACGATGTCCGCCTCCTGGAAGGCGTCGGTGCCGATGGCGTTCACGCCCACCTGACCGGTGATCACGACGAGCGGCACGGAATCCATGTTCGCGTCGGCGATTGGGGTGATCATGTTCGTCGCGCCCGGGCCGGACGTGACGATGCACACGCCCACGCGGCCTGTCGCCACCGCATAGCCTTCGGCGGCATGGCCGGCGGCCTGCTCGTGGCGTACGAGCGTGAACCGGAACTTCGTATCGTCGTTGATCGCGTGGAACACCGGCAGGATGGCGCCGCCGGGCAGGCCGAACACGTCCTGCACGCCCAAATCCTCCAGCGCGCGAATCAACGCCTGCGCGCCGGTCATTTTCTCACCGTCGATGATCGTCTGCTTGTCTGCGGATGCGGTGTTTTTCGGAACGCCGCTGAACGCCTGCAATGGTGTGGGTAGAGCCATCATGTCCTCTCAACTCAAATCGTTCGGTCATATGCCTGGACCCGTCGCGCCTCGCGAGCGTTCATGACTTGCGTGCGCCGACGGTCACGATGCGCGTTCGCTTGTGGCTATGGCGTCTGTGATTCGTATTTTCTCAGTTTAAGCATACAGGTGACAGCATCGCGCAATCGCCGTTCACCAGTTGGTCAGTTGCCGGCCGAGCCGCTGCGCCGGTGCTTGGACGAGCCGTTCTTGCGGGCCGCCTTGAGCGCGGGCGCGTACCGGTCGAGCTCATGCCAGGCCATTTCCGCCGCGGCGAGCTGCGCCTTGCGCTTGCTGGTGCCGGTACCTTTGCCGATGATGTCGTCTTTCGGGCCGATGGTGGCCTTGGCGGTGAATTCCTGCGCGTATTCGGGGCCGGACACGCTCATGCGGTACCGCGGCTCATCCAGGCCGAGCTCGTGCGCCTTCACGGTCAGCGAGGTCTTCCAGTCCAGGGCTGGTCCTTCGGTGGCCACTTCCGCCAACGTGTCGTCGATGAGCCGGTGCACGACCTTGCGCGCGCCTTCGATGCCGTGCTCCAGGAACGTGGCGCCGATCAGCGATTCGACGATGTCGCACAGAATGGAGCTTTTCTCGGCACCGCCGGACTCCGCCTCGCCGTGCCCGAGCAGGATGAACGGTCCGACGTGCAACTTGTCCCGGGCGATCGCCGACAGGGCCTCCTCCGAAACGGCCTTGGCGCGCATCTTCGCCAGCTGGCCTTCGGTCATGTCGGGATGCAGCGTGAATAGCGTCTCGGTCGATATCAGTTCCAGCACGGCGTCGCCGAGGAATTCCAGCCGCTCATAGTTCGATGTGCCGGGGTGTTCGTGCGAGAACGAACGATGGGTGAGCGCCTGTATCAGCAGATCCGGGCTGATGGTGACGCCCAGCGCGGAGAACAGCTCTTCGCGCGGTTCAGGTTCAGTCATGTTTTTCTCCTTGTCCACCGTATCCGGCCGCACGCGCACGCCCTGAACGCATACGCGCAGTGTCCGGATGGCAATATGCGACAATATGCGAAGACCCTGCCACCCGTCGATGGCAGGGTCTTCATTTCGCTATCGGCATTCGGCTGCGATCACTTGGTGTGAGCGGAGCGAATGGCTGCGCGGTACACGCGGCCGCGGTAGGAGCCGCAGCTCGGGCAAGCCATGTGCGGCAGCGCCGGAGCGCCGCAGTTCGGGCATGCGATGGTCTGGGCGGCGGTAGCCTTCCAGTTCGCGCGACGCGAGTGCGTGTTGGCGCGCGAGGTCTTGTACTTAGGCAGTGCCATTTGTTATTCCTCTGTTTCGTTCGAACAATTGAGCTTAAGCGTACGGTATCTTAACGCATCGCCCGTACAACGGCATGTCGCGGCGTCGCGCGAGCAGGTTTCCAGACCTGCACGCCGATCGTCCACCGTTACTTGTCGCCGTGCTCCTCGGCCTCCAGCTGGGCCTTCAACCCGGCCAGAGCCGCGAACCGCAGATCGGTCACGTCATGATGATGGTCCGGGTGCTCGTTGAGGTCGACGCCGCACTGCGAGCACAGTCCCCGGCAGTCCTCGCGGCACAGGGGCTGCAATGGCAGCGCCTCCACCAGCGTGTCACGCAGCAGCGCCTCCAGGTCGGCGAACGCCCCGTCTCGGCTCAGCGGATACACGTCCTCGGACTCGTCCTCCCCCGCGACGATCTCCACGTCCTCGTTCTTGGGCTTGCCGTGCGAGCGGGCCTTCGCGCTCTCCTCGTAGGGGAAGAACGCGACGACGTCCACACCCCAATCGCGCTTGATGGGCTTGAGGCAGCGTGTGCACTCGGCCGCGACGGGCGCTTCGATGCGAGCGGTCAGCACCAGGCCGTCGACTATCGAGTCGAACGAGCCGTGCACGCTGACGTCCGCGCCCTCCTTCACGCCGATGACCTCATCGCCGATGCCGCTCGGCGCGGGAAACACCGCATCCACCGTCTTGGACTGCCCCGGCCGCGACGCCACCTGCGCCACGCTGACCGCCCATGCGGAATCCTCCGGTCGTGCCATGCAAATCTCCTCCCTGCTGCTGCCGCGCATGCTGTTGCGCGTTCCGTTACACTCCGGCGCGCCCCTACTGCGCTTCCGGATAATCGTTGATGTTCAGGTGCGGCATCTGCTCGCCCGCCGCGCGCTGCCGTTCCTCAAGCACGTTGAGTCCTGCCTGCACGTCGTGACTGAGCTTGCCGAGCTGCTCCTGCAGGCCGGTCATCACCGTCGTGCAGTACTCGTCGGCGCCATTGGTCAGATGGTCGGCACGCGCCTGCGCCTTGTCGAGAATCGCACGCGCACGCTGCCGCGCCTTGTCGGTGATGTTCTCCTGGCCGACGAGGATCTGCGCCTGCTTGTTGGCCTCGTCCAACGTGTCGGCGGCACGGCTCTGCGCCGACGCGATGATGGCGTTCGCCTGCGTCTGCGCGGATTCCAAGCGCCGCTCGGCCTCGCGCATCAGCGCGGACGCGCGCTCCAGCTGCACCGGGAGCATCCGCTTGAGCTCGTTCAGCTGACCGGCGAACTCCTCGCGGTCCACACGCACCATGCTGGGCGCGAACAGGCTGGTCTTCGCGGCCTCCAGCGTCGCCTCCATCGAGTCGATGATGTCATAGACGGTGGTGAACTCCTCGCGGGACTTCATCTCCTCGGGGTTCATGTCGGCCTTCGGATCCAGCGTCTCGCGCAAATCGGGGAGCTGACTGATCGGGAACGTCGGCTTGGACTGCTTCGCGTAATCGGATATGTCCGGCTTGTTCTCGTGCGTCGCAGCGGCGGCCGGCTGCGGCGTGTGCGACATTTCGTCCCACACGCTGGCAGGGGCCGCGCTTTCCGGCGCATCGTTCAGCCGCGCCGCGGCCGCATACGTGACGCTGTAGGCGTCGGTCGACTGCGCGGCCGGCTCGGTGCCGGTCGCGGGATTCATGGCGGCGCCGCCGTCGTTGCCGTCACCGACGTTGACGATGCCATCGTTCGTTGATTCATCCATGCTGCATCTCTTTACTTTTATTCCGGTCACGTATCAGCGACCGGAAAACCCAGACAATATCATATGGGATTCGCGTCGCGACGTCACTCGCCACGCTCATGGCTCAACGCCTCGTCCAGCATCGGCACCACGCCATCAGGCACCATGCCGGTCACGTCGCCGCCATGCCGGGCGACGTCCTTGACGATGGAGCTGGAAATATGCTCAAGCACCGGGTCGGCCGGCAGGAACAGCGTCTCCACCTCTGCGAGCTTGCGATTGACCAGGGCCATGCCAAGCTCCGCCTCGTAATCGCCGTTCTGCCGCAGGCCCTTGACGATGACGGTGGCACCGATATCCTTGCAGTAGTCGGTGATCAGGCCGGTCGTGGACGCGACCTTGACATCGGGGAATCCGTCGTGGTCGAGCGCCTGACGAATGATATCCACTCGCGTATGCGCCGGGAACATCGGGGTCTTCGCGGCGTTCACGGCCACGACCACGTGCACTTCGTCAAAAAAACGGGCGCACCGCTCAATGACATCCAAATGTCCCGCGGTCACGGGGTCATACGATCCTGGGCATACTGCGATAGTCATATGCATAGCCTACCGCGAATCGCCGGACAGTCCGTATACGAGCGAGCCGGGGCTCAGACGCCGGACATGCAGCGGTAGCATGCGGGCATTATCATGAATCTATGCCGGCGGAAGACAGACCGGCCATTCGCCGCTATGATGTCGTCATGGATGAAGGAATGGAGTCGAAATGTCATCTGAACCGTCAACACAGCTAAAGCCGACATCCGCCGTCGCAGGAGGGATCGCCGCGGATCTCGCGGATCCGGTGTCGCCGCTGTCCACCCCGGACCAGGGCACGGGGACGGCGGTGCTGGAGCGTCCGGAAACCGAGGAGCAGGCCGACCGTTCCGACAATGGCGATGCCGACCGGTTCGCGCACTATGTGTCGCGCGATCGCATCGCCGAATCGAAGCTCACCGGCCGGCCCGTGGTCGCGCTGTGCGGCAAGATCTGGGTGCCGAAGCACGACCCGTCGCAATACCCCGTCTGCCCGGACTGCAAGCGCATCTATGAAGAGATGATGAAGTAAGGTCGCGCGCCGCGCGCGGCGATTACTCCAGTTTTTCGGACAATTCCATCCATTCGGCCTCCAAGGCGCCGGACTCGTCGGAGACGGCCTGAAGCTGCCCGTTGAGCTTGTTCAGCCCCTCATAGTCGCTCGGATCATGGGCGGCCATATCCGCTTCGAGCGCGGTCTTCTGCTCCTCCAGCTTTGCGAGCTTGCGCTCGATGGCGGAGATGCGTTTGCTGGTCTCGCGGAATTCCTTGCCGCTGAGCTTGGGGGCGTCGTCCGCCGTGGCAGTGACGCCGGAGCCGGCCGGCTCCTTCTGCGAAGCCGATACGCCTGCCGGCGCTGCGGTCTTCGCTTTTTCGATCATGTCGAGATAATCGTCGACGCCACCGGGCAGATGCCGCACCTTACCGCCGATCAGTGCGAACTGCTGGTCGGTGACGCGCTCCAGCAGGTACCGGTCGTGGCTGACGACGATCAGCGTGCCCGGCCACGTGTCGAGCAGATCCTCCATGACGGCGAGCATATCGGTGTCGAGGTCGTTGCCGGGCTCGTCCATGATGAGCACGTTCGGCTCATCCAGCAGGATCAGCAGCAGCTGCATGCGGCGCTTCTGTCCGCCCGACAGGTCGCGGATCGGCGTCATCAGCTGCGCGGATTCAAAGCCGAGCCGTTCCATCAGCTGACCGGGCGTGACTTCCTTGCCGTCGACGATATAGCTGGGCTTGTAGCGGGACAGTACTTCCTTGATCTTGTATTTGCCGAGTTTCTCCAGCTCGTCGAGCCGCTGCGAAAGCACCGCGAACTTCACGGTCTTGCCGATGTTGACATGCCCGGCTGTCGGCGTGAGCGTGCCGTCGATGAGCTTGAGCAACGTGGATTTGCCGGCGCCGTTCGCGCCGACGATACCGAAACGGTCACCGGGGCCGATCAGCCAGGTCACGTCGTCGAGAATCTTGCGACCGGCGACGGTGATCTTCTGCGCCGCGGAGGTGACCTGCGGCGCGACCGACTCTTCCGTGACACCCTTACGTTCCGCGAGCGCCTCCGCCTTCGCCTTGGCTTCCGCTGCGGCCTGGATGGATTCCGGCACGCCGGCGTCCACGAGACGCGGGTCGGCGAGTGTGTCGACGGCGACTTCGACGGAACCGGTCACGCGCGGCTCCGAGTATAGGGAGGGGACGATATCGATCTGAGAGGAGGAGGCGGGGGCCTGATCCGCCGCCGTGTCGTCGGTCGGCGTGACCGGCTGCTCGCCTTGGCTTTTCGCGAAGATCTGCGTGACGTCGATCAGGTCGACGACCTGCTTGCCCAGGCGCGACGTGGCCATCTGCTTGAGTTCGACGGCGTTGCGCATGGGCGGCACGTCGGCGATGAGCTCCCGCGCGGCCTTGACATGGAACTTCTGCTTGGTGGAGCGGGCGCGGGCGCCGCGCGACAGCCAGGCGAGCTCCTTGCGCGCGAGGTTGCGGCGCTTCGTCTCTCGCACATCGGCCTGTCGGTCGCGCTCCACGCGCTGCAGCATGTATGCGGAGTAGCCGCCTTCGAACGGGTCGATCACGCCGTCGTGGACCTCCCACATCGACTCGCACACCTCGTCGAGGAACCAGCGGTCGTGGGTGACGAGCAGCAGCGCCCCCTGCCCTTTCGACCAGCGGTTCTTGAGATGTTCGGCAAGCCAGTGGATCGTCACGACGTCCAGATGGTTGGTGGGCTCGTCGAGCGCGAGGATGTCCCAATCCTTGAGCAGCAGCCGGGCCAGGTCGGCGCGGCGTCGCTGGCCTCCGGACAGCGAGCCGACGCGGGCGTTGAGGTTGATGCCGCCCAGCAGCGCCTCGACGATCTCGCGCGACTTGTTGTCGGCGGCCCACTCGTAATCCTCGCGGCCTTCCAGCGCGGCCGCGCGCACGGTGGCGTCGTCGTCCAGCGGGTCGCGCTGGTCGAGCATGCCGAACGTCAGTCCGCCGCGCTTGGTGACTCGCCCGGAATCCGGCTCCTGAGTGCCTTTGAACAGGTGCAGCAGCGTGGATTTGCCGTCGCCGTTGCGGCCGACGATGCCGATGCGGTCGCCCTCGAATACGCCCTGCGTCACATCGGTGAAGATGGTTTTGGTGGCGAAGGCGAGTGAAACGTGTTCCAGTCCAAGGTCATAAGTCGGCATGACTCACCAATGTAGCGTCAGCGGTGGGCATCAACGTCCGAACCACCATCCGCCCCCGCTGGCTCGTCATGTTCGCCCCCCGCCAGCGGGGAGCGAACTCGCAGTTCGCTAGCGCAGGGATTGGGCGTAGGTGTTGCAGCGGGCGGCGAATCCGCCGAACACCTGCTCGGCCAACGGCTGCAGGCGCGGATTATATTCGGCGAACGCTTCGCGCAGCTGCGACTTCGATCCGCCCACCGCCTTGAGGTCCTTGACCATCGAGGACTCATCCAGCCATTCCTCCAGCAACGTCGGCGTCACTTCGAGATGGAACTGCATGCCCAGCGCCGAGCCGATGCGGAACGCCTGCACCTTGGTGTGCTCGGACCGCGCCAGCAGCTGGGCACCGGCGGGAAGCCCCACCACGTCGTTGTGCCAGTGCAGCACGTCGATCTGCTTGTTCCACATCGAGAAGTAATTGTGCTTGTCAACGCGCTTGATCGGCGCGAACCCGATTTCCGGCGACTCGCCACGGCTGAGTTTGCCACCCAGCGCGGTGGCGATGATCTGATGGCCGAGGCACACGCCCAGCACCGGCTTGCCGACGCTGATGGCCGCCTTGACCAGTTTCGCCTCGACCTTGAGACCGGGATACTTGTCATAATCCAGCGCGCCCATCGGACCGCCCATAATCACCAGTCCGGCGACCTGCGCGAAGTCAGGCAGATCGGGCTTCTTTTCCTTGGCGATGTTCACCACCGTGGACGACATGTTCAGGTCGTCCAGGTTGTCCAGGATGCGCCCCGGCTTCTCCCACGGGACGTGCTGCACGATAAGCACTTGCGATTGCGTCATAACTCCATTGTTGCATCACCTACGTAAACTTTGCACACCGTTTCTTCATCTTTCGTATTTCCAGCCGCGCCCGGGCGGCCGCGCAATCACATTTGCCGGGTGGTTTGTCTGGCGGTTTGTCGTATAACGCGAATACGCTCGACATTATGACACAAGCCTCAGAACCGCAGAATTCCAACACTTCCGAGAACGCCGGCGTGGCGCGCGCCGCGGCCGGCCTGAAGCTGTATGACACGGCTTCGCACACGGTCTCGCGTTTCACCCCGATCAGGCCCGGCCAGGTGGGGATCTACGTGTGCGGCGCCACCGTGCAGAGCTCCCCGCACATCGGCCATATCCGAGCGGTCGTCGCGTTCGATGTGGTGCGGCGATGGATGCTGCGGCTGGGATATCAGGTCACGTTCGTGCGCAACGTGACCGATATCGACGACAAAATCCTCGACAAGGCGGCCGCGGCAGGCCAGCAGTGGTGGGCGCGCGCGTACTTCTACGAGCGGGAGTTCACGCAGGCGTATGACACGCTTGGCGTGCTGCCGCCGACGTATGAGCCCCGCGCGACCGGGCACATGATCGACATGATCGACCTGATCCGCCGCATCATCGACAACGGTCACGGCTACGTAGTTTATGACGCGGATGGCAAGCCGACCGGCAACGTGTATTTCGACGTGGCGAGCTGGCCGCATTACGGCGAGCTGACCCATCAGAAGCAGGGTGCCGCCGAGGCCGACGAGGCCGCCGCCGTGGCCGACCGCATGGGCCCGTCCGTGGATGCGGCCGGCGACGACAAGTACAATCCGATCGACCCCGCCGACGCATCCCCCGACAAGCACGATCCGCGCGATTTCGCGCTGTGGAAGGCGCCGAAGCCCACCGACCCGCAGGACGCGCGCTGGTCGACGCCGTTCGGCGTGGGCCGCCCCGGCTGGCACATCGAATGCTCGGCCATGAGCCACCGGTATCTGGACGGCATGTTCGACATCCACGGCGGCGGACTGGACCTGCGCTTCCCCCATCACGAGAACGAGATGGCGCAGACGCGTGCCGCCGGATACGAGTCGGCCGCACGCTGGATGCATTCGGCGTGGGTGACCGCCAAGGGCGAGAAGATGTCGAAGTCGCTGGGCACCGGCCTGTCCGTGCCGAGTGTGCTGGCCGAGCACTCCGCATGGGTGGTGCGCTATGCGCTCGGCTCCGTGCAGTACCGTTCGATGCTCGAATGGTCCGACCAAGCGCTGGTCGAGGCCCAGGCCGCATACGAACGCATCATGAACTTCATCGAGCGCGCCGGCGTGGCTTTGGGCGAGCAGCCCGAGCGCGCCGAGATCGCCGGGGTCAGCGCCGATGATCTTCCCGCCGATTTCGTCTCCGCGATGAATGACGACGTGAACGTCTCCGGCGCCACGGCGGCGATCTTCACCGCGATTCGCAACGGCAACACGCTGCTGAGCAAGCTGGATGACCGTGCCGACGGCGATGCGGCCCGCGCCGAGGTGCGCAGCGCCCTGGTCGCGGTGCGGGCGATGCTGGATGCGCTGGGACTGGATCCGCTGGCCGAGCCGTGGGCCGGTGCCGCAGGCGCGGACGGCAACGGCGAGAGCCGCGAGCATGATGTGCTGGACGCCCTGATCACGGAGCAGCTGAACGCCCGCGCCGAAGCGCGCAAGTCCCGCGACTTCGCCAAGGCGGACGCGATTCGCGACGCGCTGGGTGCCGCCGGCATCGCCATCGAGGACGGCCCGCAAGGCAGCACGTGGAGTTTGAAGTAATCCTCCCCCGACACTGTGTGATCCGTTATGTTGAGCCCCGCCCCCAAGCGGGGCTCAACTGGTTACGGTTATGCGATCGGAGCATATTTTGACGGTGAAAACGCCGATAGCAGCCCAGCATTGTCGCTGGCATTATGCCAGCAGATGCAATCAAATACCGAGCAGGAACGCCCCGGCATCATCGCGGGACAGTCATGATCATCCTATCCTGTTCCGCTCCTTAATCGAACACGAAATCGACATCCACGATATGCAGCCGCTTGGTCAGCTCCTTCTCCAAGTCTCGCTTGCACTCCACCAGATCCTCAACGTCAATGCTCTGACCGATACCGCTCAGATACACATCAACCGTATAGTTCATGCCGGTCTTGAACACCAGTACCTGCTCGTAATCGGTGTTCTGCGGCAGATGCCGCTGCGCCGCCGACTCCACGAACGCGTTCGTCGCATCGTCGTCATGCACTCCGCCGACCAGTTCCACGAACGCGTCCTTGAGCACGCCGAACGGCTCCTTGATCGTGAGCAGCACCAGTGCGACGGTGATGAAGAAATCACCGGTGTAATGCAGGAAATCCAGAGGGCCACCAGCCGGCAGGAACCACAGGAACACGGCCACCACACCGATGCCGAACGACATCGAACCGTCGACCAGCGTGCTCTTGCACTCCGCGGTCAGCATCGTGCTGGAATTGCGGATGCGCCGGTTCTCGCGCCGGTAATACAGGTACAGTCCTAGGCAGACGGCCACGGTCAGGATCTCGTAAATCACCACGGGCCCGGTCTCGATGCGCCCGCCCTGCCCAAGCACGAAATAGTCATAGGCGACGCGCGTCACATCGACGAGAGAGAAGAGCAGCAGCGACATCGTCAGCATCGCCTTGCAGATGGCGTATATCGGTTCCAGAGCGAACATGCCATTGGGGAAGCGCTCGGTGGTGCGCACGGTGCGCGACGACAGGTATGCGGCGACGAGGCCGGATAGCACGGAGATGGCGGTGAAGGAGAAGTCCAGGAACATGGCCTTCAGACCGGTCATGAAGAACACGGCCATGCCTGCGAGCACCTGCAGGATGTTGATGACGATGCCCACGATCAGGGCTTTGCGTTCGATGGTTTTCTGGTGTGGCATAGGCGGGCCTTCCATATTGCACGGCATGTCTGCGTCGGCGTCAGCGCGGCAGTCTGCGTATAGGTTGGGTCCGAAGGATAATCAAAACAGCTCAGCGATCCAATAATCCACGGAAATTATTGCCCTTCCATGGTAACGGAAACGAACGATTCCGGGCGTGTCGGTTCGCGCTGAGCGTGCGGGAATCCCCACCGCCCACAAAGCCAACGGTTCTGTCGCATTTCCGCCGCTCTCTCGCGTCGATCCCACGCGCAGCCGCGACCGCCGAACGGCGCCCCGCGGCACCTCTCCGTCGCCGTGCGGGCCGCCTCGGCGGCAGCCCGCTGGTTTTCCGCCGCAACGGCTAGACTGGTTCGCATTATGGCTGCTTTTAGTTCTTTGACAGACCGGCTCTCGAATGCGTTCAAGCATCTGAAGAGCAAGGGCAAACTTTCCGAGGCGGATATCGACGGCACGATCCGTGAGATCCGCCGCGCGCTGCTCGACGCCGATGTGGCGCTCGACGTGGTGCGTTCCTTCACCGCGCGCATCCGCGAACGTGCGCTCGGCACCGAAGTGTCCGAAGCGCTCAACCCGGCGCAGCAGGTGGTCAAGATCGTCAACGAGGAGCTGACGGATGTGCTCGGCCAGGGCGTGGACCGGCCGCTGAACTTCGCCAAGAACCCGCCGACGATCATCATGCTGGCCGGCCTGCAGGGCGCCGGCAAGACGACGCTCGCCGGCAAACTCGGCTACTGGCTGAAGGATTCCGGCCACACGCCGCTGCTGGTCGCCGCCGACTTGCAGCGTCCGAACGCCGTGACCCAGCTGCAGGTGGTCGGCGAACGCGCCGGCGTGCCGGTGTACGCGCCCGAGAAGGGCGTCCAGTCCGACGGGGGCGACTCGGTGTCCGCGCCGGGCGAGACCTCCGGCGACCCGGTGAAGGTGGCCCGCGATTCGATCGCGCTAGCCAAGCAGAAGCTGTACGACACGGTCATCATCGATACCGCCGGCCGACTGGGCGTCGACGAAGTACTGATGCAGCAGGCCCGCGACATCCGCGATGCCGTGAACCCCAACGAGATCCTGTTCGTCATCGACGCAATGATCGGCCAGGACGCCGTCCAGACGGCCAAGGCGTTCGACGAGGGCGTGGATTTCACCGGCGTGGTGCTGTCCAAGCTCGACGGCGACGCCCGCGGCGGTGCTGCGCTGTCGGTGGCGAGCGTGACCGGCAAGCCGATCCTGTTCGCCTCGACCGGCGAAGGGCTCAAGGACTTCGAGGTCTTCCACCCCGATCGCATGGCCTCGCGCATCCTCGACATGGGCGATATCCTTACCCTGATCGAACAGGCGCAGAAGCAGTTCGACGAGGAGGAGGCCCGCAAGGCCGCCCAGAAGATGGCGGAAGGCGAGTTCGGACTCGACGACTTCATGGATCAGCTGCAGCAGGTGCGCAAGCTCGGCTCGATGAAGTCGCTGCTCGGCATGATCCCCGGCATGGCGCAGCACCGCAAGGAACTGGAGCAGTTCGACGAGAAGGAGATCGACCGCACCGAAGCGATCATCCGGTCGATGACCCCCGAAGAGCGGCGCAACCCGAAGATCATCGACGGCTCTCGCCGCGCCCGCATCGCCTATGGTTCCGGCGTAACCGTCTCGGCGGTCAACGGGCTGTTGCAACGGTTCGAGCAGGCCGCGAAGATGATGAAGCGCATGAGCAACAAGGCCATGGGCGGCATCCCCGGTTTCGGAGGCCCCGCGGTAGGCGGCGGCAAGAAGGGCAAGGGCAAGAGCAAGAAGAAGGGCTCGAAGTCCGGCAATCCGATGAAGCGCGAGGCCGAGGAGAAGGCGTTGCGCGACAAGCTCGCCGGCAAGGGCTCCGGTTCCGGCAAGTCCGGCGGGTCCGCCTTCATGAAGAAGCCGCAGAATCCGGCTCTTCCGGCCGGGCTGCAGGATGCGCTCGACGCGAACGGTGGCGAGCTTCCGCCCAACTTCGGCGGCGGCCTTTCCGGTCTGCTCGGCTGATTCGGCCCGTTTTTCTCTGGCGCCGGGCGGGGATGGACGTTTTCGGCCATCCCCGCCCGGCGCCAAATCATTTGCCATATCTTCGCAGCTTTCCACTCGCCGCGAATTCGCAACGGCTGCCGGTACACTGAAAGCCATTATTCACTCGTTGGAATGTTAGGTAAGGAGTTCGGCGGTGGACGTGTTGTCGTGGATACTGCTGGCGGCGTGCATGCTATGGTCGGCGTTGCGGTTCCTGCCAGCCGGACGGGAAGCGCACATGCCGACGATGCCTTACATGATTGCGCTGATTCGTTTTTTGTGGATACCGTACCTGGTCATCGCGGTATGGGCCGGTCTGGTCGGCTCGTGGTGGCAGTGCGGTGTCGCCGTCGCCGGCATCGTGTCGATACTTGCCATGCAGGTTCCGTATTGGACGAACATGCCACGGGAACGATGGCACCACCAGCGTGGAACATCCCATGAAACAGCGTCAGACGACCATCGCCAGACCGCGCGATCCGCCGACGCCGAGCCGACCGCGAACCCGCCGCAGGCGAGCGGCGACACCTACCATCTGATGACGTTGAACTGCCGCTATGGCAAGGCGAGCGCCGACGCCATCATCGCGGCCGTGCGGGAACGACACATCGATGTCCTCGCGCTTCAGGAACTCAGTACGGATCTCATCAAGCGTCTTGAGCGCGGCGGCCTGCACAGGATCCTCCCCTATCGGCAGCTCGGTACGCCCCGCGAAAAGACCGACAACGGCGGCTTCAACGGCATCTGGTCGCGCACCAAGCCGAAACGCGGCACGCATGGCATTGTCTCGATACCTGCGGCCGACGTGCCGGGCATCATGCTGCAAACCGATGACGGCACCACCGTGGCATTCGCATCCGCGCACACCAAATCGCCGATGCGCGGCTGTCGGGAATGGTCGGACGGCATCCGGTCCCTGAGCGCGCTGGTTCCGATGCCGCGCAAGTCAGTCAGCGCAGGTACTGGCCGCGAGGAACGTGCCACCGGCTCGAAAGCCGGACGCGGCGGTGGTTCCGCATATCCCGACGTCGATATCGCGGTGCTCATGGGCGACCTCAACGCCGATATCGACCATGCCAGCTTCCGCGAGCTGCTGCGGTCCGGATTCCGCGACGCCGCACTGGCACAGGCTCGCGGACATGTCAATACCTTCCCCAGTCAGGTGATGTGGCCGCGCATCGAGCTCGACCACATCATGGCCGCGACGCGAGAATCCGCGTCAGGCTCCGCCGCCGAGCCGGCACGAGCCGTCGCGTTCAGCGGCGTCGAATCATTCGTCGTGGAAGACACCGACCACCTCGCGCTGACCGCCACAATGACTATTTGAGCGGCATGCCGCACGGACAGCATAGCGGATATGCGTCACTGAGCGCGCCCACCGTCACTGAGCGCGGGCACACTCACAGTGACGCACCCACAAAACCCTTGCAATCACTGGGTTTCCGGGTTGTGTCACGCTGTGCGGGCACGCGCAGCGTGACGCAACCCGCTCACAGTGACGCAGAATGACCGAGACGGCCCGCCCCGGCACGTCAAAAACAACAATGCCGCATGGGCTCCCGTAGAAGTCCATGCGGCGAGGCTTGGATTGCCCGACTACAGCACCGCCATCGCGAAATCCACGAGCAGCTTGATGCCGTACAGGACGATGATGCCGCCGCACACGCGGTTGAGCACGCCGATGATCTTCGGATTGAACTTGTGCGCGAACGCGTTGACGACGAGCGTGACGCCGAGAAACCACATCACTGAAGCGGTCTCAACGCCCGTGATGAACGGGGTGGCCTGCTGCGCGCTCAGCGTAGCCGCAAACGCACCGAGCATCAATGTGCCGTCGATGATGGCCTGCGGGTTGAACCACGTGACCACGCATGCGGTGCCAACGGTCTTCAGCAGTCCACGCAGACCGAGACGCTTGGCAGGGGCTTCAGCACCAGCGACCGGACTCGCCGTCGAAGCAGTCGCAGCAGCAACAGCACCGGCCCCAGCGCCGTTCTCGGAAGTCGACTTCTTCTTCGGCAGCAGCAGTCCCAGACCGATGCGCACCACGACGGCGCCGCCCAGGCCAAGCACCACGGTCTGCAGCCACGGATGCGCCTGCATCAACGCGCCGATGCCGAAAAAGCACGCCAGCGACAGCACGATATCGAAGAAAATCACGATCACCGCAGTAATCAACGCGTTGCGACGCGTACGCGTCAACGCGGAATTGATCACGAACAGATTCTGCATGCCGATTGGCGCGACATACGCCAATCCCATCGTCAAGCCCTGGAAATACAGACCCATCATCACTCCCGACAATCATTTGGTTGGGTCATCATCACCCAACCAAAACCAGCCAATATGCCATCAGCTGGATTTCCTCACGCGGATTGCAAGTTATACAAAATCCGCCTTATTCCAACACCTTTGCCATATTCTACAGATTCGATTACACTTGGCAACCAGCCAAGAACAGAGCAATGCACCCAACCAAAAATCAGGCATCATGACACGCAGCACACCATTGGACATCAACTGGGAGCCGGACCGCAGCAGCGGCGAGCCCATAACCGAACAGATCGTCGGTTTCATGTGCGCCCGCATCTCAAGCGGCGACTGGCCGATCGGATCAAGACTGCCCAGCCAGCGGGTACTGGCCGAACGCTTCGGCGTGAACCGGTCCACCATCATCGCCGCGATCGGAGAGCTCGCCGACTACGGCATCGTCGAAGGCCGGCACGGCGCCGGCACACGCATCGCCAGCAACACGTGGTCGCTGATGCTGCCGGGCGCGCCGGACTGGGCGGATTACGTGTCGTCCGGGTTCTTCAAGGCGAACAACGACACCATTCAGACGATAAACCGACTCGAATTCGACCGGTCGAAAACCCGTCTCGGCACCGGCGAGCTCGACCCGCGGCTGTTCCCCCGTGACATGTGGCGGCGCGTGGCCGGCGAAGCCGCGGCCGAGATAAGCTCGCTCGGGTATCCGCCGCCGGAGGGCCTTGACGTGCTGCGCGAGGCGATAGCGGCGCACATGGAGGCGTGGGGCATCAGCTGCACGCCCGGGCAGGTCCTTGTATCATCCGGCGCATTGCAGGCGTTGCAGATGATTTCGGTGAGTCTGCTGTCGGCCGGATCCACGGTCTATGCGGAGGCGCCGAGCTACATCAAGTCGCTGCAGGTGTTCCAATCGGCCGGCATGAAACTCGCCGGCGTACCGATGGACGAGCATGGCCTTGACGTGGATGCGCTGGGGAGGCTGATGGGCGGCGGGTCGCAGTCCGAGGGGATGACGGCGACGGTACCGTCCGCCCCGCAGACCTCACTGCCGCCGCGGGCCAAGGCCACGCGCGAGAACGACGCGGTGCTGTATACAATCCCCACCAACCACAATCCCACGGGCGTCACGATGAGCGAGCCACGCCGTCGGGCGCTCATCGCCTCATGCGTGGCGAACCGGTTGCCGATCATCGAGGACTGCGCATACCAGGACCTCATCTTCGACGGGGATACGCCGCACACGCTCAAATCGTTCGATGAGACCGGCATGGTGATTACGCTGGGCAGTGCGTCGAAGGCGCTGGCGCCGGGACTGCGCATCGGCTGGATCGTGGCGGACGAGCGCATCGTGCAACGGCTGGCCGACGTGAAGATGCAGATGGACTACGGGGCGAGCACGCTGAGCCAGTGGGTGTTCGCGCGGTTCCTGTCCAGCGGCCTGTATGACGAGTACATGGTCTCGCTGCGCATGCAGCTACGCCGGCGGCGGGACGCCGCACTGGAGACGCTGGAGCGACTGTTCGCCGGCCGTGCCCACTGGAACGTGCCGCGCGGCGGTTTTTACGTCTGGCTCACGTTCGACGAGCCGGTGCGCACAGGGCGCCTGTTCCAACGCGCAATCGAGCACGGCGTACTGCTCAACCCCGGCGACATCTACGATTTCGAGGGGGACAACTCGCTGCGCCTGAGCTACTCCTACACCACGCCGGAGGAGTTCGCGGCCGCCGCCGAAACCCTGGCCTCTTTGGTATAGGCCTCGATGGCGGCTTCGGGCTGGACAGCGTCCAAGCAAACCCGCCGTTATCCGTCTCGAAACCGCCCGCTGCGACCGGCCAAGGTACCCCATGTGGCCGTATCTCGTTTTCAAGGGGTTGATTTCGGCTCCGCCGGACATCTATCTGCGTTTCAAGGGGGGCGCCAAAACGCGATATCCGAAGTATGATCGGCGAAATACCAACGGAATCATGCGGTTCTTGGGCCACTTATACTTTGGGACCAACCCCTCGAAACGCAGATAGGCATTCGGAACAACACGAATCAACCCCTCGAAATGCAGATAGCCCCGAATCCTCCGCCAGTGAATGCCGACCAGGCTTTCAAGCATCACGTCAAACACCTTGCGCCGATGTTTTTGCCACGTCGACCCCGACGATCACTCGCCAGCTCCAGCGTGTCGGGTATCCACCCCTATGCGTTATAATTTATCGGTTATTCGTGATGGGTGGAGCCCTCTCATTCTGCCTTTCATGAGGAACACGTGGGTTCTCGGTTGAGGTGCCCCACACACAATCGAAAATCCGCAAACCTAGTATTACAAGGAGAGCCATTTTGGCAACCAAGATTCGTCTGAAGCGTATGGGCAAGAAGTTCTACGCCTTCTACCGCGTGGTCATCACCGATTCCCGCAACAAGCGTGACGGTCAGTCCATCGAGGAGATCGGCACCTACAACCCGAACACCCAGCCTTCGACCATCCAGATCGACTCCGAGCGCGCACAGTACTGGCTCGGTGTCGGTGCTCAGCCGTCCGAGCCTGTGCTCAAGCTGCTGAAGATCACCGGCGACTGGCAGAAGTTCAAGGGTCTCGACGGTGCTGAAGGCACGCTGAAGACCGTGGAAGCCGGCCCGGACGCCGCAGCTCGCGTCGAAGCCGTGGAAGCCGAAGCCCAGAAGCTGAAGGCCGCAAAGTCCGCCGCTGACGCCAAGGCCAAGGCCGAAGCCGAAGCTGCCGCTGAAGCTGAAGCTCCCGCCGAGGAAGCGCAGGCTGAGTGATCATGCTCGCGCAGGCTGTGGAACACCTCATCAAGAACATCGTCGATTTTCCCGATGACGTTTCGGTCAAGTCCCACGAGAACGCGCGCGGCGAACTCATTCGCGTGCGCGTGAACCCGGAGGATATTGGCCGCGTGATCGGCCGCAGCGGCCGCACCGCCAATGCGATCCGCACCGTGGTGCAGGCACTTGCCGACCACAAAGTGCGCGTCGACATCATGGATGTGCGCAGGTGAACCCTAGCGTGGAGCGTCAACAACACTCTGACGACCCTCAGCAGCGCGAGTTGCTGAGGGTCTGTCGTATCGGACGCGCGCAGGGGCTCAAAGGCGAGGTCACCGTGCAGATCTTCACGGACGAGCCGGAATATCGGTTCGCTCCCGACTCCGTGCTGTACACGCGCGACGGTTCGCAGGAATACGTCGTCGAGTACGCGCGCACATTCAAGAACCGTTGGATCGTTAAGTTCGAGGGCATTGATGACCGCGACGCCTCCGAGGCGGCGAATGGCATCGAGCTGTACGGCGAGGCTGACGATCCCGAGGACATGCTGGAAGAGGACGCCTGGTATCCGAAGGATCTGGTCGGGCTTGAAGCGCGGCTCGCCGAGGGCAACGGGCTCGGTCTGCCGGCCGGCCAGGTCATAGGCAAGGTCGTGGACGTACTCGACAGCGCGCAGACGCTGTTGAAGATTCGCCTGGTCTCGCCGGTTCGGGACGCCGTCACCGGCGAAGTGACGGAATCGACCGCACTGGTGCCGTTCGTCGACGAGTTGGTGCCCGACATCGACCTCGCAGAGGGGTATCTGACGATCGACCCGCCCGGCGGGCTGATTCCGGGACTGTGATTCGGCCCCGGTCACCCTTCAGTGTCCGACAGCTGCGGCTGTCGGACACTGTCATATATGACGGCGTTGTTGCCGGGCGCCGAGCCGAGTCCGGCAACAATGCGGCACGCCCGGATGCGTAGCAAGGCTGACAGACGCGATTTATAAAAGACATCGGAATCATGCGATTCCAGTCAGCCGGCGCCGACGAACCATGCCACACATCCAGGCGTGTCGCGACGCTCATGCCGTCGGACTGCGGGATTCGCTACGCTGGAGAACATGAAGATCGATATCGTGTCCGTGTTTCCGGAGTATTTTGACGTGCTGAACCTGAGCCTGTTCGGCAAGGCGCAGGAGAAGGGTCTCGTCACCGTCACCGCGCACAACCTGCGCGACTGGACGCATGACGTGCATCATTCCGTTGACGATACGCCGGTCGGCGGCGGTGCCGGCATGGTGATGAAACCTGAGGTTTGGGCGGAATGCCTGGATGACCTGCTCGGTCTGGCACCCGCAGTCATCGCGCCGGACGCGGTATCTTCCGACACGCATGACGATGATTCGGCTTCCGTCAGTCCGTCCGGCGCAGTCAACTCGGCGGAAGCAGCCGATACGACCGATGCGGCCGACTCGGGCCATGCAGGTAATCCGACCGATGCAGCCGCTTCCGTCACTTCCATCGTTTCCGATACCACGAGCGACACCAGTGAAGCTGGCGGGAACGCCGCGCCGGTTCTCATCTTCCCGAATCCCTCGGCGCCGCTGTTCACGCAGCGCGACGCGACCGAGCTCTCGCACACCGACCATCTGCTGTTCGGCTGCGGCCGATACGAGGGCTATGACGCGCGAATCCCTGAGTATTACCGCGCGCAGGGCGTCGACGTACGCGAATACTCGATCGGCGACTACGTGCTGAACGGCGGCGAGGTGGCGGTTTCCGTGATGCTGGAGGCGATCACCAGACTGCTGCCGGGCTTCATGGGCAATCCCGATTCGATCGTCGAGGAGTCGTACACGGGCGGCAACGCACTGCTGGAACACCATCAGTACACCAAGCCGGCCACGTGGCGAGGCATCGCGGTTCCGCCGATCCTTACCAGCGGCGATCACGGCAAGGTCGACCGGTTCCGCCGCGACGAAGCGTTGACCCGCACCAACGACATTCGCCCGGATCTCATCGAGCAGCTCGATTGCCGGCAGCTCGACAAGCAGGACCGCAAGACCCTCATCGCCCTTGGCTGGGAGGTCTCCGGAGCTCGTCCGCGCAAGCTGCAGTAAGTCGCTTGACACACGTCATCAGCCACCACCCCCGCAAAAGTTGAGTCTCACACGCTCAACTTTTTCACTGTGGGTAAAATCCGGGAATGTCAAGACGGAATACCGGTAGGTAGTGGTGCAAGGCAAGAGGAGGAGCTCCGAGAGGGGTTCCGAGAACGGCCACGATAGACCACACCGGCAAGGCCAGTCACCCGGCCGGCGCGGCAAGCCAACCCGTTCCACTCCGATATGCGAGGAGTACCGATTATGGCAATGTTTCCGGCTTTGATGAATGACACGATGTTCTCTGACCTGTTTGACGACCCGTTCTTCGAGGGTTGGCGTTCCGCCGACAACAGCGCGGCGATGACCCCGACGAACATGATGAGTACGGACGTGCGCGAGAACGACAAGGGCTATGACGTGGACATCGACATGCCCGGCTTCAAGAAGGACGACATCAGCGTCTCGCTGAACAACGGCTATCTGACCGTGTCCGCCCATAAGGACGAGGACAGCGGCGACAAGGATGAGTCCGGCAAGTGGCTTCGTCGTGAACGTTACGTCGGCACCTGCTCGCGCAGCTTCTACGTCGGCGATCAGGTGAAGGAGAACGACATCCACGCCAACTACCAGAACGGCACGCTGTGCATTCAGGTTCCGAAGATCGAGGCGCAGCCGCAGGTCGAAAGCAAGCACCAGATCGCCATTGAGGGCTGATGCCTGATGGCCGGCCGTACAGGTCGGCGGCGGAAACAACAGTCAAGCAGAAATCCCGTGACCGGCATGCGGAACATGCAACCGGTCACGGGATTTTTATTGGCTCGTTGGTATTTCGTCCCCACCCCGTCAGCGGGAGCGACCATTCGGCTTACAGGCCGAACACCTTCACGCGGGAGTCAACCGGCTGCTTGTCAACCGGAGCCGCGGCCTGGGCGACGGTGCCGAACGGCATCTGCGCCTGCAACACCCAGCTGGGCGGCAGACCGAATTCGGCGGAGACCGCCTCGTCGATCAGCGGGTTGTAGTGCTGCAAGGATGCGCCAAGCCCCTTCTCGGCGAGCGCGGTCCACACGGCGAGCTGCAGCATGCCGGCGGCATCACGGGCGAATCCGGGGAAGTTCGCAGCGTAGGTCGGGAAGTTCTTCTGCAGCTGCTTGGTCACGTCGGTGTCGTCGTAGAACAGCACGGTGCCGTGGCCGGCGGCGAAGGCGTTGATCTTGGCCTCGGTGGCCTTGAACGCTTCGTCATCGCTCACGACCTTGCGCAGCGTCTCCTTGACGATGTTCCACAGCTTCTGGTTGGCGTCGCCGAACAGTACGACGGCGCGCTGCGGCTGGGAGTTGAACGCGCTCGGCACCTGCACGGTGACGTCCTCGACGGTCTTGACGATCTCCTGATCGCTGACCGGGGATTCGGAGGTCAGCGCGTACTGCGAGCGACGGGCCTTGAGTTCCTCGATGATGTTCGACACGATGGCATCCTTTCGCGATGGCATTGCGTTTGTTGTTTCACCGTCTTTTAATAGCTCGATTCGAGGCATTCCATGATTAACGATACGTGCGCCATGCGACCCACATGCCGATGTTCTCTGTCAGAGAATATCAGCTAGGTAACATTCGGCACGGCGGCGATTGGGCCAAGGCCGCTTCGGGCTCGCAGCAACGGGCTACACTCGCCTCGGCCGCTCACTCACCCGTCGCGCCCGAGGTCTCCGAGGCCTCCGACGTCTCAAGCGCGGACTCGATATACCACACCGCGGTCTCGCCATAATCGCGATGCTCGGCGAGGACCCATCCCTCGGGCGGCACGGGCTCGTCGGAACGCGCGGATCGCTCCAACACGATCGTCGTATTCCCGCCGGCGATTCCATGGGCGACCATGTCCGAGAGCAACTGGTTGCAGTCCTCGGTGGCGAACGCGTACGGCGGGTCGATGAAGATCACATCGAACGCCGCCGACTTCGCGGAGCCGCCAGCAGCATCGGCGTTCGAGGCCGAGCGTGCGGCACCCGAAGCGACGTACTTCTCGGCTCTGGCCCTGATGACCCGGGCCGTCATGCCACGCTCCCACGAACGGTTCCGCTGCAGCGCGGTCAACGTCTTGGCGATCAGCGCCGCCGCCGGAGCGGAGGACTCTACCGCCACCAGCTCCCTCGCGCCGCGGCTCAACGCCTCGATGCCCAGCGCCCCGGTCCCGGCGAACAGATCCAATACGCGGGCGTCGTCCAGCACCTGCCATGAATCCAGATGCGAGAATATCGCCTCTTTGGTCCGGTCGGTGGTCGGCCGGGTTCCGGTTTTCGGCGTGGTCAACGCGACGCCCTTGAATCGTCCTGAAATCACATGCATGACACCATTATGGCCGCCCCGGCGAAACGACCGCAACCGCACCACCGGTCCTGGGTCGTACGTGCCATATATCAGACGGCTCCGATACGCGACTCAGCTTGCTCACATGCCTCATATGCTATGATGCTTTGCGGGTACCCTTGCTCGGATACTCACGGCGACCCGCGTAATTTGACCGTTTGCGGGTCGCTTTTTTCATCTGGACATACCTTCGACCACCCCCAGTCAGCCCACTCGCCAGCCTATGCGGCTTTTGCCGCGGCGGCGTGGGCGGAGATGCCGCACGCGCCAACGGGCACCGGAGCGTCGTCGGCATCGTCGTCGGCCTGCACACGCAGCGTCGACTGATGCAACGTCAATGACAATCCAGGCGTCACCGCGAATCCCGGCTGCACCGGCTTATGGGCCGCACCGACTCCAGCCGCGACGGGCGAGGCGACGACGGACGCCGCAACACCCACCGCGCCGAGGGGAGCCGCAACAGGAACGACAGGAGCCGCAACCGCCCCGCCAGCCGGCGACACGACCACGCCCGCGCGATGGCGATGCCGCCCGGCACGAGCCGAATCCAGCACGCCCTCGTCGAATTCCCCGGTCTGCCGCGATACGATCGCCGCGCATGTGACCGCAGCGGACACGTTCGCCATCGTGCTCGGCATGCCGACGATGTTGCTGACCGGCACCAGCGGCACCAGAAGCTGCACCGGAAGACCAACCGCGGTGAACACGGTCGTCGCGGTCACGATCGCAGTGCCCGGCACGCCCGCGGTACCGATCGACGACAGCAGTCCGATCACCGCGAGCGCCACATAGCTCACCGGCGAATACCCCAGTCCGAGCGCGTTGATGGTGAACACGGCCGACAGCATCGGCCACACACCAGCGCATCCCGGCATGCCGATGGTCGTCCCGATCGGGGTGGTGAAGTTCGCCACGTCCGCGCCGACACCGACCGTGCCGAGCTGCCGTATGCTCAGCGGCAGCGTCGCCACGCTGGACTGCGTGGCGAACGCCGTGGCCTGCGCCGGCAGCACGGCCTTGAAGAACGTCAAGGGCGGCACGTGCGCCACGAATTTCAGCAGCAGCCCGTTGACGACGAACGCCTGGATGATGTTGAGCACGAAGCCCAGCACGAGAATGCTCAGTAGCGCGAGCAGCGCGTCCGCCTTGGATGTGGTCGCGGCCGTCGAGGTCGCTCCCAGCACCACCACCGCGTACGGGGTGAGCTCGACCACGTAGCCGACGGCCTTGTAGATCACGCCCTTGGTCTGCTCGAAGAACCGCTTGACGATGCTCACGTCCTTCTGCCGACCGACCGACACGATGGCGATGGCCAGCACGGTGGCCGTGATGATGATGGGTACCACACGGTTGCCGGACAGGTCTCCGACGATGTTCTTCGGGAAGAAGTTGAGTATGACCTGGTCGAGCGGCGCTGTCTGCGAGGTGAGGAAACCGGCGGTCGACTCGTCGTCGACGAGTTTGACGCCCGAGCCGATGTGCAGCGGGATGGCCACACCCAGCGTCATCACGATGGCGATCAGATTGGTGAGCAGCAGCCAGCCAACCGACCGCAATCCGATGCTGCGCAGCTTTTTCAGACTGCCGACGTAGGTGATGCTGGAGGTGATCGACACGAAGATCAGCGGCGCGACCAGCGCGGTGATCAGGTTGATGTAAATGTTGCCCAGCAGGTTGAGCGAGTCGACCTGCCCGTCGAACACGAGGCTCAGGGCGATGCCCAGCCCAAGCGCGAGCACCGTCAGCAGGCTGAAGTTGAGTTTGAAGACCGCGCGCAGCACGGCGATCAGGGCGAACAGCACCACGGCCGACGCCCAGACCGCCACTGCGGTGGGATCGATGTTGGATAGCGCTCCCATCAGTCAGCTCACCTCGCCGAGGTCGGGCGGGTCGAGTCGGAGAGAGCCTGTGCCGCCACGGCGTCGCCACGGTTGCGGCTCAGCGCCAGCGCCCCGGCGGCGGTCAGCGCGAGGCTGAGCGCGACGGATGCGATGACCGTGGCTTCGGCACCGGTGCGGGAGAGCGGCTCGTTGCCGGCGACGACGATTTTGCGGGACGGCTTGTTGCCGGCCGTGCTATCGTTGCCGCCAGCGTTGTCGGTGTTGCCTGCGACCGGATTGTTACCCGTGTCGCCGCTACCGCTGCCGTTACCGTTACCGCTGCCGCCGTTGTTGCCTCCGGCGAGCGCCGTGACCGCATTGGCGATGTTCTTCGTGGCGGCGTCGGTCGCGCTGATGGTCGCCTTCTTGTCGGACACGGTCTTTTCGGCCGCGGCGAGCGTCTTCTTGAATGCGGCGACCCGGTCGGCGGAGTAACCGTCCAGGCTCACCGTCTTGGCTTGTGCGATTTCGCCGCGCAGGTTGAGCAGGGAGTAGAAGTGGTCGGCCTGGGCGATGTATGCGTCACGGTCGTTGTTGACCTTGCGCCCGTAGTTCTTCGCCGCGCTCAGGTCGTCGCCGGTGATGGAGAATCCGCCTTGGATGATCGCCTTGTCGTCGTACGTGGTGCCGTACCAGTTGAGCATGTATTCCCTCGCCGTGGGCTGCGGCTTGGCGTCGACGTTCGCGGTCTTGCCATGGTAGTCCACGACCTCATCGGTCACGGGGCCGGCCGGCTGGTCGGTTCCGGGCAGCTGTGCGGCGTTGTTCTTGTTGTAGTGCAGCAGCAGCGGCACCTGCAGGCGGGTCGCGCCGACGCCCTTGGAATCGACGACGCCGTGGCTGCCGTCCTCGGTCACGAGGTTCGGCAGGTACGTGTTCACGAGATGCGTGTACAGGTCCGACAGCGGGTGGCTGCCGTTGTTGTAGTTGTCGCGGATGTGGAACGGCGAGCCTTTGCCGGACGTGCTGTCGAGGATCGTGTCGAACGTGTACACGTGCTTGATGCCGTATTTGCGGGCTTCCTGGTTCACGTAGCGGATCGTGGCGTATGTGTTGCCGCACCAGGTCGCGCCGAAGAAGATGTAATGGTTGCCTGGCGACTGCAGCAGCTTCTCCAGTTCGCCGTACGTCACCGATATGAGCGAGAAGTCCTTGTCCTCGCCCTGCTTGAACACGCTGGCCGCGCCGGCCGAGACGTTGTTCAGGTAGTAGTTGGTGTAGAACTGGCCGTTGGTGCGGGTCGCGGCGTTCTTCGCGGTGCCCAGCACGCGGGTCAGCTCGGCGCTGTCGGCAACGTTCGCGGTGGATGCGGGCACCTTGTCGCCGGTGTTGTCCTTGTTGTAGGTGAACAGGGTCGGCAGATCGACGACGTTTGCTGTGTTCTTGCTTTGCAGGTCGGTCAGGCCGAATTCGTCGATGGTCTGCTGGAACCGCTTGGCGAATGCGTCGACCGCGTTGTTCTTGTCGTTGATGTTGACGAGCGTGTCGGCTCCGGCGTTGTCGAGGTGCGGGTCGAAATTGTAGATCTTCTCGATGCCCTGCGCCTTGGCGGCGGTGTTGATGGCGGGCAGTGCGGCCGTCGTCGCGGAGTCCCACGTGCCGCCGATGAGTATCACGAAGTTGCCTTTGCCGTAGCGCAGGATGTCTTCGAGACGTTCCAGCGTGATGTTTTCGAACACGTGATCCGAAGGCAGGTTGGGGATGCCCGCGTAGTAGTCGAATGGCGTGTCTTCCTGGGATTGTGCGGCTGTTGCCGCCGTGGGCGTGGTTTCGGCGGCGGACGCGGCGTTCCCGCCCGTCAGCGCGAATCCCGTGAGACCGAGCGCCGCCGCGGTGAGCAGCGCCGCGGCTTTAGCGGCGATGGAGCCTCTCGTGAGGCTGTGGTTGGTGTTGGACATTGTTGTGGTTCCCTTCTGTATTTCTTCCGTATCGAATTGCGTTGGTACTGCTGCGCCGATGGCTCAGCGGGACGATGGTCCGTCGACGAGGTTGAAGTCGTACCGTGCGGTAGGAGCGCCGCCGCTGTCGGCCACGTTGAGACTCGCCGATGGCCCGGCGGATGGTCCGTTCGCCGGCGATGCGATGGGCTGCAGCACTTCGGTCGGCGCACTCGCGTCGGCACGGGCTTCGGTTGCGGCAATGGCGTTCGCCGTCGTCGCGGGGGCCGGCGGCGCGCCGTCTGCGATGTCGAATCCGTCGTCGGACCGGCCGCCGTTCGCTCCGGCGAGCGCGGGAGCGCGGCGCTTGTTGCGCGCAATCAGCGCGGCGCCCAGCGTGCCGATGACGGCGAGCGCGATGACCACGCCGGCGACGATGCGCACCACTGGGCTGGTGGTTTCGGCCCGATCGGTGACCGGAGAGGCCTGCGTGGTGGTTTCCGCCGTATCAGTGCCGCTGTCGGTGATGCCGGATTCGGTCGTGGTGGTCTCGCCGCCAGCGGTGTCGGCGGTGTTGTCATCGCTGTTCTTCTGGGAGGCCGCGTCCTTCGAGGTCTGAGTGGCGGTGGCATCGGCGTTCGCGGCCGTGTCGCCTGTGATCCCGGCTGTGCTGCCCGTCGTGCTCTGGCCGGACTGTATGCCGGTCGACTGCGCGGGCTGCGACTGTTGCGCGGTGGTGTTGCCCGTGGAGGGCTTCGTCGTCTGGGTGGCCGGCGAGCCCGAGGACTGCTTCGCCGGGGCCGGGGCCGATTGCTTCGGGTTGCTCGGCTTCGTGGCGGGGGCGGGCGTCGCCGGCTCCTCCTTCTGGGCGTGCTCCTTCTTGTAGTTCGCGCAGTAGCTGTCGAACGCGGCCTTCTGCGCTGAGACGTCGATGCCGCCTCCGGGGTTGGAATCGTAGGCCGAACCGCCACTGGAACAGCAGGCGACCGGATTGTAGTTGGTCGAGCACAGGTCGCACACGTCGCCGACCGCGTAGGCCGTGCCGAGCGCGAATTGCAGGCCGCCGACCGCCATAGCGCCTACCACGGCCGAGCCGGCGAGCACGCGGATAAGCCGGCGCTTCACGGGCCACCCGTTGCGTGGCGCTTCATGACGAGCTGATGATGTGGACATGGATATTCCCTTCTTCTTGTCTTCCGCGCCGTTTTTGGATACGGCGCGGCGATACAGTTTGGTGGCGGCGAATCGCGATATACGAAAACCTGCGATGCGGCAGAATCCGCATCGCCGCGAATGATCCGGCAACCGTCGGTGTAATCTGCCGGGAGTGTGAGGAATCATGCCGGACGGCGAATCACAATCATCGCGATCGCGCCGGCAAACATCCGAAACGGACTATCGAGCGGTCTCTCACCGCTCGCGCATGATCGGCAGTCCGCCCGACAGTGAGCTGACAGCCGATGCCTTCACGCCTTCATTGACACACATAACGTACTCCTTGCTCGGATAAGACACCTGACCGGGGTGCCGCCCCATCATCCGGGGCCGGGCCTGTTCGCGGGTTCCCGTGAACGTTGACATCATCGTAGGCTCCGCGTCGCCGCGTTGGCAAACCCGCGGTTATACATAGTTGTTATGGCCTCGTATCAACCCTATATTTGTTCACGATGACAGCGGCGACAACCGTTATGGCGAATATCACGACATTGCCGATGATCAGCAGACGGTTCATCGTGTACAGCAGCCATGCGATCAGCAGCAGGTCGACGAGCAGCGCGACGATGCACAACGCCGCGAGCCCGGATTGCGGCACGCGGCCGAGCAACGGCAGCGAGCGGAATGCGCAGAGCGATGAGCCGTCGCGCAATATCAGGCGCAATGCGGCGACGGCGACCATCGCCTGCACCACGATCATCAGAATCGTGACGCTCGACGACACGGTTTTCGCGGAATTCCCGGCGATCAGCGGGCACTCCGCGGCGATCATGCCCACCGAAAGCAGGCGCACGGGAGCGCCGGTCCGAGCGGAACGCTCTCCCAGTTCGCGCGGCAACCATCCGTCCGCGCAGGCCGAGGCGACCGGATACGCCACGCAGCCGACCGCGGCATTGAGCGTGGTGAGCAGGGCGAACGCGGAGCCGCCCACCACGAACGCGACCGTCACCGGAGCCGGGACGAATGCGGACAGGCTGACGGCGAGATCCTGGTTCGCGACCTGGGCTATCGGCAAGGCGCCGGCATCGGCCGCGCAGATCAGCGCATACGTCACGACGACCAGCAACAGCGAGACGCGCATCGCGCGGGGCACCGTCACCCGCGGACGGTCCGCGACCGCGGCATAGTTCGCCACGCCGGCCACCCCGTTCATCATGAACGTCATGTACACGCATGCGAACAGGAACGCCAAAGGTGAGCCGAGAAACGTGTAATGCGCGAGATTCGCGAGCCGCACGTGCGGCATTGTCACCGCAACGTACGTGCCCAACGCCGCCGCGAGCAGCACGGCCATCACCAGTTGGGCGATGGCGGCGATGCGGGCACCCAGCATGTGCACGCCGAGGAACAGCGCGACGACCAACGCTGCGGTCAGGCGTGTCGGCAGCGTGGGCAGGCCGAGCAGCTGCGCCGCGGACAGCGCGTACGCGGAGATGTCGAACACCAGAAAACACAGGATATAGGCGACGATGCCGCCGAACACGGGCGGCAGCAGCGTGCCGACCTGCTGGTACTGACCGCCCGGGTAATCGCCGGACGAGCTGGCCAGCAGCTGCGGCACCAGCGCGAACGCGCCTCCCAGGCCACCGACCAGCGCGGCGAGCCACAATCCGGTGCCCGTGATGCCGATGCCGATGCCGGCCATCGACATGACCCCCAGACCGACGACATTGCCCGCGCCGAAAGCGACCAGATGAACCGTGTGCAGTGAACGTGATGATGCCATGATGCCCCTCCCCGGCCGAAACCTTCATGACAACTGAACCACATCATGCCGGCGATGAGGACGCCGTTCCCATATGAAAAATCTATGCTGCGTTCAAGCGCCACATTGTTCGATCGCGGATGGCGGGGCCGGGGCTCGTGTCCGACGACCCTATCTGCGGCGCATATCGCCCGTCGCGCGTCAGCTGCTGGTCAGGAACGTCTCGTTGCCGCGGGTGAAATCAAGCACCGCGCCGGCAAGCTCGACCTCGCCCGACAGATCGGGGTCATCGGCGAGCAACCGCCCAGCACGTTCGCGCGCGTCGGCGATGATCTTGACGTCCTTGACCACGCGCAGCAGTTTCAGACCGGACTTGCCGCCCGACTGCGCGTCGCCGAGCACGTCTCCGGCGCCGCGGAACTCCAGATCGGCCTGCGCGATCTGGGCACCGTCGAGCGTGCCCTGGATGACCTGCAGCCGCTGCTGCGCGGGACCGCCGTCCTCAGCCCGCGAAATCAGGAACGCCCATGAATCCGTGCCGCCGCGCCCCACGCGCCCGCGCAGCTGGTGCAGCTGCGAAAGCCCGTACCGGTCAGCGTCGAAGATCACGATGCAGCTGGCCTGCGGCACGTCCACGCCCACTTCGATGACCGTTGTCGCCACCAGAACCGGCGTGGCCCCATCCGCGAAATCGGCCATGACCTGCTGCTTGGTCGCGTCATCGTCGCGGCCGGTCAGCGTCGCGAAACGGACGCCACGGAACTGCGGCAGCGATGACAGCCTGCGCTCGATCTCGGCCACGGAATGCAGCGGCGGCCGTGACGGAGCACCGTCACCATCCTCCTGCGATGGCGCGCTGGCGGCTGTGTTGGCGGCCGCGGCGGCGGATTCGCGCCTGTAGGCATCGGAATCGTCGTACACGCCGATCTGCGATGCCCCACTTGTATCGTCATCGCCGTCCGATTCATCGTCGGCATCGATACGCGGGCAGACGACATACGCCCGCTCCCCCGCGTCGATGCGGCCGCGGATGTGGGCGAACATGGAGCCCATCATGCGGCCGTCGTCTTCAGGCACGATGAACGTGCGGATGGGCTTGCGCCCACCCGGCAGCTCGGTGAGCCACGAGATGTCCAGATCGCCGAACCAGGTCATCGCCGCCGTACGCGGGATCGGCGTCGCGGTCATGACCAGCAGGTGCGGCACGACATCGTTTTTGGTGCGCAGGGATTCGCGCTGCTCCACGCCGAACCGGTGTTGCTCGTCGATGACGACGAGCGCGAGGTTCGGGGCCTGGAACGTCTTGGAGAACGCGGCGTGCGTGGCGACGATGATGCACGGGTCGCCGCTGGCCGCGAGTGCGAGAGCACGGCGGCGGGCGGCCAGTTTCATGCCGCCGGTCAGCAGGATGACCGGCACGTGCCGCGCGTTCGCGTCCGACTGCGCGTGCGCCGCGCCGTCTTGTTTCCCACTGCGCGCCCCACTGTGTTTCACGGGATGTTTCACGGCCGCGTGCCCCCTGGCATCTCCGTCATCGGCAGCGGATTCGGCAGCCTTGATCAGGTCGGCCGGGTCATTGGGAGACAGGGCATCGCGGGACGGGTCATCGACGGCCGCCGGTCCGGCCGCGGTCGGAGCGACGCCAGAGCGCGCATTATTCTGTGTGATTCCCGGGTCATCGCCCGTCTCGACGCCGTCAATCGCGCAGAGCATGGCGCTGATGGTCGCATGATGCTGCTCGGCGAGCACCTGAGTGGGCGCGACAAGCACCGCCTGATGGCCGGAACCCGCCGCCTGCAGCATGGCCGCGACCGCGACCACGGTCTTGCCGGAACCGACCTCGCCCTGCAGCAGGCGCTGCATCGGATATTCGCGGGCCATGTCCACGCCGATATCATCGATGACTTCCCGCTGGCCGCCGGTCAGCGGGAACGGCAGTGATTCGATGAACCGGTCACGCAGCGCCACGCCCGCACAAGGCAGGGCCACATCCTTGCGGACATTGCTACGCGACTGGAGCAGCGCCGTCTGCGAGACGAACGCCTCCTCGTAGCGCATCGTGCCGATGGCCCGTTTGAAATCCGCGGTGCTGAGCGGGTCGTGGATGGCCAGGAACGCTTCCGCGCGATGCAGCAGATGATTCGATTCGCGCACCGATTCGGGCAGGACGTCCGGGATCGCGCGGGCCAGGCCGACGGCCACGGCGTTTCCTGACCGAGACTCGGCACCCGCTGGAGCGGTTCCGGCGCCGCTGATGCCGCCGTCTTCCATCGTTTTCATCGTTTGCGGGGCTTCCGTTGCCGCATCGCCCGGGAGATCCTGCCCGGTTCCGGCCAGCAATTCGATGCATTGCACTATCGACTCATGAATGTGTTCGCTGGAGATACGAGACGACGCGTGATACACCGGTCGGGGTCTGCTGATGCGACGCAGGCCCGCTTCGACGGTGTCGGCGTCGTATTTCAGAGCGCTCATCTGCACGACACCGGAGTATTCGCCATCAGCCGGACCGGAGCCGGGAGCGACCGTCATTATTTCGGGATGGGTGAACTGCAGTTGACCGTTGAACTCGCTCGGCTCGCCGGCGATCACCACAATCGCGCCGGAACGCAGCCGCATGCTCAGCCAATCGACATACTGCTTCTTGTACGAGAAGAACACCAAACGGGCGGCGGCCCCCGCGACATGCCGGGAAACCGCGAAATCCCCGTCATCCACCACGGCCTCGATCCGGTAGCCCCGCCGAACGTTCATCGGCACGACCCGCATGCCGCGCACCGACGCGGAGAACGCCATTCTCTCGCCGATACGGGCCTCGCGCAGTGCCCGCAGGGGCACCGGATCGGCGACGCGGAACGGATAGTAGGTCAACGCATCGCCCACCGTCACGACGCCAAGGCTTTTGAGCGCGCCGACACGCCGCTTGTTCGTCATGATCGACGACATGGTGGTGTTCAACGTGATGCTCATACGTCCCTATTGTGGTGTGCCGGCGGGACGGCATCGCATTGTCCCCTCCGCCAGCGGATATAAAGAGGCCCCGGAGTCTTGCGACTTCCGGGGCCTCAGTGAAACGTTATCGCGCGATGTCACGCAACCACACGCTGAACCTTGCCGGCCTTGAGGCACTTGACGCACACGCGGACGCGAACGTTCTGGCCGTCAACGGTGGTACGAACCGGCTGCAGGTTCGGACGGAAGGTGCGCTTGTTGCGGATATGCGAGTGAGAAACGGTGTATCCGACCTGCGGACCCTTGCCGCACACTGCACAACGAGCTGCCATGATGGACTCCCTTAATAACCTTGATGTTCAAGTCTTCCGTGTTCCAGCACGGATGCTTGAACACACAACTTCACAATAATAGCGCCAAATACAAACAAATGCAAATCAAGCGTGTATCATTGCGGCTTTCACCTACACATCCACACAATATCACCCGTCTTGACTATTGCCGCATCCAGCAACTCTTCATAAAATCACGGTAAAACGGTTACTGTATGGCATACGATACATGCAACGCGGCAATCGTCAAGGAGGAATGATGCTCAATTCACTTAAAGGCCTGCTTTCACGCAAAAACGACGTGCCCTCCCCCACAGTGATCTCGTTGGGACAGGTGTGGGTCGACATCATGATGGACATCGACGCGATTCCCCAACCGGGCGGATTCGCCGTCGCGAACCATACCATGCCGTCGGTGGGCGGCAGCTTCCGCGTCATGCAGGCGGCCAGCCGGATTGGGGCGGCGACCAAGCACGCAGGCGTCATCGGCAACGGGCCGTGGGCGTCACTGATCCGCAAGGCTCTCAACGACAATGGCATCGAGCACATCGGCCAGGACCGCATCGACGCCGATTCCGGTTTCCGTCTGGTGCTCAACGACAGCGAGCGCAAGACGTTCGTCGCCACGTATGGCGCCGAATCGCAAGGCAACGAGAACACGTTCGACTGCGTGGAGCCCGGCGAGGGCGATGTGGTGCACATCAGCGCCAACACGCTGATGGATCACAGCGCGTCAGGCATCGACGCCTTCCTGCATCGCACCGCTTCGGACCCGACGACGCGCGACTACAGCATCGTGCTCAATCCGACCAACACGCTGCACATGGTCAGCGACCACCTGCTGGAGGATCTGGTGCTGGTGCGGCCCATCTGGTCCTGCAACCGTCAGGAGGCCCGCACGCTCGCCGACCGGCTTGGCGTGTTCGTGGACGATTCCCTGTCGATGACCGTCGGCGGCGGGTTCGACGACTCGATGAAGGCGCTGTGCAACAGCCTCGGCGCCACGCTGCGCGCGCCGCTGGTGGTTCGTGCGGGGTCGCGCGGCGCGTGGGTGCGCACGCCGGGCGGCGAAGTCATCCATGTGGAGGGGTATCCGACGAAGGCGACGCACACCCGTTCGGCGGGCTCGTGCCACACCGGTGCCATGTGCGCACTGATCGCCCGCGGCTGGTCGCTTGTCGATGCGGTGAAGATCGCCAACGCGGCCGCTTCGCTGGGCATTCAGCGTTCCATCAACGGCGTTCCGGACTGCCCCGGCTATGACGAGGTCATCGCCAAGCTCGAGGAAGACGAGACTCCGGCCGAGGCCGCGAAGTAGCCATTCCCCGCAGCGTCGCCCGGCCGATATGGATTGTTGCGCAACGCTGTCGTTCCGTTTGCGTCCTTAAGTGCGCGCCGAACGGACGACTCTGCGCACATAGGGACGCAAATCGGGTGTTTTGCGTCCCTATGTGCGCGCACTTGTCGTTTCGGCGCGCACTTATGAACGCTATTGGACCAATCACCGTACCGATGACCGCTCAGACGCGGCCAGCCCACGGCGTCTGGCCGACAATCCCCATATCGCGGGCGAGTCTGCGATGCAGTTCCTTCGTCAACGGAATCAGATCGCTTTCCAGCGGATAATTCAGAAAAACGCTGCGGCAACGGCATGTAATTCACCCGCAACCATATGTAGATTCGTCCATTCATCACGATCAGATTCGGTCTGTACGGGCTCATCTTCAGCAGTTCGACCACGTCGGCGGGCACGCCGCCCTGCTCGCTGGTGCGCTGAAACATCTTGCGACCCTGATAGATGGTCGCCCACATGAGTGGGCCTCGTGGCACCGTGTACGGGCATACCAGGAACACGATATCGGTGCCATAGCTGGGGTTCGCGTCCGATATGAACTGCATCACGTCATAGTTGAACGTGATTCAACCGTCCTTGCCCCATGTCGTATGCGGCATTTCGCTACCGACCGTCCTCAGCTTGGAAATCTTGGCGAACCACGCCGGAAGGAAGTGCACGTCCTCGTCCAGCGGCGTCCAACCGCGAGCGAACATATCCGCCCGCCGCGCCTCTTCGATGGGATCGGGCTTGCGCCGCGCATAATAGGTGTACCAGATAACGAACGCCGACCCGATGACGATCGCCACGATCGATGCGGCCCATTGCGCGCCCGACCCGTCCAACCCCCGCCGGCCCGCAACAATTCACCCGCAATTCATATGGAAACTTGGTATGCCGGAAACGGCACTTTACGATATATATGAACACGACGTCAGGAGTCCCCATGAACGACAGCATCGCAGCCAAACCCGCCGATGGCCCGGCAGACAGTACGGCGGCCGGCACAGATCCGGCCCTCACCGCCACCGCGAAACTCACCCCGCGCGAGAAGAAATGGATCATCTACGACGTGGGCAACTCCGCGTTCGTGCTGCTGTCCACCGCGGTGATTCCGATCTACGCGAAATCGCTGATGCCCGCGGACGGCAACATCGTGTCGGCCTGGGGCTACGCGCAGACCATCGCATCGCTGGTCATCGCGCTGCTCATGCCGCTGCTCGGCTCGATTGCCGACGTGCAGGGCATGAAAATCAAGTTCTTCCTCGGCTTCTTCGGCACCGGCGTCGTCACGTGCTGCGCGATGGCGCTTCCCCTGACGTGGCTGCCGTTCCTGGTCGTGTATATCCTCGCGACGATCGGACTCAACGGCTCGCTCACGTTCTACGATTCGATGCTGATCGACACCACGCCGAACGAACGCATGGACAAGGTCTCCTCGCACGGCTACGGCTGGGGCTACATCGGCTCGACCGTGCCGTTCATCGTGTGCATCGCGTTGATCTTCGGCGGCCCGGCGCTGCCATTCGGCTGGACGACGACCGGCTGCACCCGCACATCGTTCATCATCACCGCCGTCTGGTGGGTCGCGTTCACGATCCCGCTGATCTCCAGCTACCGTCAGGAGCATTACCGCGCCACACGCGACCAGCTGGGGATGGCCGTGCGCGGCACCTTCCGCGAGCTTGGCGGCACCTTCCGCAAGATAGTGAGGAACAAGCCGCTGTGGATGTTCATGCTCGCGTTCTTCTTCTACATCGATGCGGTGAACACGGTGATCTCGATGAGCACCTCGTACGGCGCCGAACTGGGCATCGACTCGACTCAGCTGGTGGTGGCGCTGCTGGTCACGCAGTTCGTGGCGTTCCCATGCGCGATCCTGTACGGGCGGATGGCCGGGCGGTTCGGCTGCAAGGCGATGATCGTGGCGGCGGTCGTGGCCTACATGTGCATCGTGTTCTTCGCCGCGTTCTTCCTCGTGTCGGCCGCGCAGTTCTGGATCCTGGCGATCCTCGTCGGCATGTTCCAGGGCGGCATCCAAGCGCTGAGCCGCTCGTATTACGGCAAGATCATCCCCAAGGACCACGCCAACGAATACTACGGCTTCTACGACATCTTCGGCAAGACCGCGAGCATCCTGGGCACGTTCCTCGTGGCCACCACCACGTCGATCACCGGCAACGCCTCGTTCGGCGTGCTCTCCATCGCCGTCCTGCTGATCGTCGCGCTCATCTTCCTGCTCCTGCAGAAGGACCCAACGCAAGCGTAATATCACCCATCAATCAGCAACAGGAACGCCGAAGCAGCGATAAAACGGCAGATCCTACCGCCCGAGCCGCGACCTGAAACAATTTAGCCCTGCACAACGCACATATTTTGACAGGGCGGTAGTTGTCGCAAATTCTGCGACAACTACCGTTGGTGAATCGAACGCTATAATCAGAAACTTTCAGATGCTGAGTTCCATGCAGTGCCCCCTGTGACCGCAATGCGGGCAGGTAAGCTTGCGCGTCTTGGGCGTGTGTGCGGCGAATACGAACTCTCGCATACCCGGCTGGAAGGTCTCATGGCAAGCCGGACATAGGTACTGCACGCGGGAGCGATAGTACTTCGTCGCCGCAACAGCGAGCGCAATCGCCAGCAGAACGGCGACCGGCAGCGGCCACCATACGTCTGTCATCACACCGATGACGAGGCATGCAATTTGCAACAAAGTCGCGGGCAATGCGATTGCCAGCATGACCAAATATGTGGTGCGCAGGGAATGAGTGGTTGTGGTGTTCATAACGGTTGCCATGTCGGTTAATGTTGGCGATACGAAGTCAGACGCCGAGACCGTCAGTGCTTTGCGCAGCTGCAAGCAGTCATCAAGACGTTGCTTCTGCTCGGCGATACCCGACTGCAAGGATGCCGTCTGCTGATCCAGCAAATCAACCAGCACCCGTTCCGGCCGCTCGTCCGACAGAATCGAGCGAATCTGCTCCAGCTTGAAGCCGAGTCCTTTGAGAAAAAGGATGACCCGCATCCGCTCGACCTCTGCAGTCCCGTACAGCCTTCGGCCGCCGTCGCTGATCTCATTGGGAATCAACAGACCTTTGGCGTCGTAGTACTGCACGGTTCGCACACTCACACCAGTGAGTTTGGCGATGTCCCCTGTGGTGTATCGGCTGTCCGTTTCATCGTCCATCGACATGGCCTAACCTCCTTTCACCAAGCAATATGCCGCATTACGCAACGTCACAAGCAACATATGACGCAACGTCGACCACAAAACCTTCACATATAAGCGGACTGCAGAAAGACATCCGACCATCGCAATTGTGCACTGGTGCACAGCGAATACCCCGAACCAGTTAGACGGCAGAACAGAATTACAGCCACACCTGTTCTTCAGGCTTTACCTCGCCGACCGCATTGGCCACACGTATGGCATCATTCCGACTCAATCTACCGGTGAATCCCTGTAGATCCGACCGGAGGAACCGCACCAGCTGCGCGCAGCGAGCGGTCGTCAGATGGGTAAGCCCGGCATGCTCATACTCGGGCAGTTGCACATCGCCCGCCCCATGCCAGGTTGGATTGCTGGTCAGTTCCACAGCCACTCCACCGTCGTCGTCGGCTTATATGACGATGGCGGCCACGTAATGGTTGCGTGATTTCGTCGGATCATCCTCGAACCGCACCCGCATGCGATACACGTCGAAGACCTGCAATTGCTCCGGAACCGGCATCAATTCCGGAATATCATGATTATTCGCCATCGCGCCACGCCTTGGGCAGTACGGCAACACCATCGGCGCCCCGGCTTTGATTCAACACCATGGCATTCGGCACTTCGACCACCGGATACCCCTGTTCGTCGACCCCACGGTACGTAACCCCATTGGCGGCAACATGTCCCGCGTGAGGCAGCACGGGTTCAGGCGCCTTCACCTCGAACGGAATACGACGCTGCGACACCAACTGCACGCTGGCCATATTCACGAACGTATTGAAATTCAATCCCATGGAATCAAGAATGGCGTTCACTTCGGCTTTGAGATCATCATCCATGCGAACAGTGGTAGTGCTCATAATGAATCCTTTCCAAAGCCAATTGTATTACTAATGACTTCTTTTCTCAATATAATCCGTAGGATGCTTAACGCTTTTGCATCATGACCTTGACATCGGGACAATCCCACGTGAAACCAATCTCTGCCTTTGCGCTCATCAGCTGGGGAGCTCACGGTCACACTCATGCGTCGCAGACCACGAGCCTCGCTCGGCGTGCTGTCCATCGCGGTGCTGCCGGTCGTGGCGCTCGCGCTCCTGCTTCTGCAGAAGGATCCGCCGCGAGACTAGAGACGTCTGCTAAGAGCGGGCCGCATGCGACCCGATGAAGGCGCGTACGGTATCCATGTACTCGTCCATGCGCACCAACAGCGCGAGATGACCGCCGTCACCATGTCGGCGTGCGACGCAGCATCGATCAGCAAATCGGCCATATGCCGCTGATACGGCTTGCTCAGCAACTGCTTGAGGACATCGCACAGGCCCTGCATCAGCCGCCGTTCGCCAGACGACAGGTCTTGCATCTTGCGCATCACGGCCCACGCCATCAGACGCCGGTGCAGCGGCATCGGTATCAGGCGAAGCGTCCGCTTCCACTTGCGATGGCACGCGCCAGTTCGGCGTTCGTCGCGAACCGCTCCTGATAATCGAAGGTGATGACCGAGCAGTCCTCGACGAACCGTTCAAAATGCAGGCAGAACAGTCGGACAGCCCGATTCCGCCCGGCAGGAGCACAATCGTTGCGCGGGCGGAGGGATTGCGATGATACCGGTATGCGAAGGGTTCGCCATCCGGCAATCGCATGGTTTGCAACGGATACCGCTCACGAAACGCGGCGAGATCGCCCATCGGCCGTCCTTTCCTTGCTATTTCGTCCGCCCGGGCTGCCCGGCGCCTTGTCCGTCGTCGTTGCGCCTGCGATAAACCTTGACCAGCTGGATGATGAGGCCCGCTATGCCGCACAGCACGCCACCGATCGGCCACGGCAGCCAGAACAGGCCGGATCCCACGGAGCTCCAGTCGTCATGCAGCATCCACGGCCCCAGAAACAGTAGGCACAGGGCGGTTATCGTGGCCAGCGACATGATGATGCCGCATACCGTACCGGCCAGATTGTCGTAGAAATCATGCCCGGCTGCACGCTCTTTCTTGCCATCGGTATCGGCCTCCTTGTTGTAGCCGTCGATGTCGAGCATGCCGTGCCGTATTCCGCAGTAAATGAAACCGAAGACGGCGACCGAGCACAGCATCAGCATGATCGCGTTCGGCCATCCATCGCTGATGCCCAACACGTCATTGGCGTACACAGTCACCGCTATGCCGATCAGGATTGCCGCTATACCGCCCACGATGCCGACCACCAGCAGGCGCGTCTCGCGGCTGCGATCCTCATCGGTGTAGAAATCCTCGATATACGGATGGCGGCGTTTGAACTCGGCGTGCGACATGCCGCCCGGGACCAGCATCGCCAGCCCGGCGATCACACCTATGCAGATGCACAGGAACGTGAGGAAGTCATTGAGCCGCGTCACGCCGAGGATGGAGTTGCTTGAATCGAACAGATTGCAGATACCGACCGCCGCGATGATCGCCGCAACGCCGCCGGAGATGAGCAGCGCGAACCGGCGGCGATGCTCGTCGTAGCCGGTCAGGTCCTGCGGCAGGGTGTCCGTATTGGCGTGCACGGCGGGGCGGGGCGAACCGGTTCCGTACGGTGTCTCGCCGGTCGGCACGCCCGTGAGGCTTGGCTCGATGGCACCGGCCGCACCGAGATGCGCGGGCTCGTCGGCGTCGCCTATACTTCCCTTCGCGTTCCCCGCATGTGCAGGGCTCCCGGCATCTTCACCGGTCATGCCTCCGACAGTCGTGCCGCGGCCGGCTGCCGATGCGCCGTGCGAGTCCGGCCGGCTGGCGCTCACGCTCACGTCGCCGAGCACGAGGTCGTCGAGCGTGCAGCCGAACAGATCGCAGATCATGAGCAGCTTGTCCATTTCGGGGTAGGCCTTCTCGGATTCCCATTTCGAAATGGCCTGACGCGAGACGCCGAGCAGCATGGCCAGTCGCTCCTGGGTCATGTTGCGTTGGGCGCGCAGGTATTGCAGGTTGGTGCGGAAGCTCATCGTCAAATCCCTTCTCAAGTGATTCCATCATGTCATGTTCGGCCGATGACCCCACTATGGCACGCCGTCCGCGCCATCCGCCACCATCTTACGGTTGCAATCGCCGACCACGCCCCGCAACCGTGCGCAACCACAGGTTGCATCGGCGGAATCCCGCCGTTTTGATGTCCTATATCACAATCCTCACGAAATCGATTTTCCCCGCCGCAACCGCCGCCATGCCGTATCGAGGTCGAGCGAGCGGCCCGGCAGCTTGGACCAGGTGTCCAATCCGTCCCCATATCTGCGCGGGATTAAGTGCACGTGGAAATGCATCACCGACTGCGCCCCATGATGACCCTTCCCGGTGGCAAGATATGCAACGAATCGCCCTCAATGATACAGGCGCGAGTATGGTACCGGGCCAATCGGGCATCAAGCGAAAGCAAATCTCGGGATTCCGGGAATCCGCATCATGCGCACTTGTGCGGGAATATGAGTCATCCTCGCACAAACATCATCGAGAACGACTCACCGCACTATGCGTCGTACGAATCATCATCACGCACCGAATCATCGTCACGCACCGAATCATCGTCGTCGGGCATGACCGCGACGGTCCTGACCTCGGTTTTCAGCAGGTACTTCTCGGCGAAGTCCAATGTGGTGGACACCATCGCAACCCCCTTCTTGACGTGCGAACCATTGATATGGCACCGGCGAAGCCCCTTGCCGCCGGCACCCACCATCGAAGCACGTCGCAGGGCGCGACACAAGACCGCGGGCATATGAAAAATCTATGGCTCGCTCAACCGACGCTCTCAAAACTCGCAGATACAGGCCGCATCGGGCAGCTGGGCCAGATACGGGCGCAGACCGGTACCGCGATACCAGTCGAGGATCGCCTCATACCCAGGCAGCGCATGGTAGTAGTTCGTCTCCCACACGTCGACGTGCGCGGAGAGCGGGGCGAGCAGATCATAGTATGCACTTACGTCGAAATTGTCGCCGCCGAGATTGTAGCAGCGGCGTATCTCGCTGATCCACTGCCGCCATTTCGGCTCGCACGCGGTCTCGCGCATGATGATGTGCGGCGGCAGGTTGATGTTCTCGGTGAATTGCGCCGCCGCGACGCCGCCGGCGTTAAGCCGTCGCAGCATGGAGGGCAGCACCCGCTCATGATTCGGCACCCATTGCAGGCAGGCGTTGGAGAAGACTACATCGAAATCGGTGTCGAGCTCGTCGAGCGACCCGGCGTCCAGCACATCGAAATCGCAGTCGGGGCGGAGCTTGCGCGCCGAGGTGATCATGTCCGGGGAGCTGTCGATGCCGAGGATCCTCGCCTGCGATTATAGGCTCGAAAAAAAAAGAGACACCCCTCCCGGAAGGAGGGGCGTTCTGTTCTGTGGAGCTAAGGGGACTCGAACCCCTGACCCTCTCCATGCCATGGAGATGCGCTACCAGCTGCGCCATAGCCCCGAAAACCGACCACCGTAGCGGCCGTGGGTGATGTAGGAATCGAACCTACGACCCCTTCCGTGTGAAGGAAGTGCGCTAGCCGCTGCGCCAATCACCCAGTGCACACCGAAGTGAACTTCGGCATCCGTGGGCGATACAAGATTCGAACTTGTGACCCCTTCCGTGTCAGGGAAGTGCGCTACCTCTGCGCCAACCGCCCGGGTCTGCGTGCCGACCGGCCGAATCGCTTCAGCCAGCCGAATCTGCGAGCGGACAACGGGACTCGGACCCGCGGTCTCAACCTTGGCAAGGTTGCGCTTTACCAACTAAGCTATGTCCGCAATGTCACCTTGACAGGCAACAGGGGAATACATTACCCGACCGCCTGTACAAACAGGACAAAAATCGCGACACGCCTGAAATTCCGCGGAATCGGTCACCGCTCTTTGTTGCTGACGGGCAGCCCCCCCCCAAAAAAAATGGCATTTATGAACAGCAGGTTGCACACACCGAACGCCACGGTGTTGGCCCGCGTGCCCTTGTAGATGCCCCAACTCATCACCGTCATCGGGCTCATCCATGCCAGCGGGAGCAACGTCCATCCCAACGCGACCATCGAGATGATGTTGAGGATGAATGCAGCGAGACGCAGGTTGCGGTCGCCATTCGTCATCGGGTACGCGCCCGGCGAATACGGTTGCCGTCCGGCGTCACCTGCTGCGCCGGCGCGAAATCACCGGTCCATTCCTCGCCATCCCACCAACGCATCAGCGAGGGATCGCCCGATGGGTCCGGATACCAGCCCGGCGGCATGTTCATGATTGCTCCCGTCCGGCTCGGGCCGCTTCGCTCCGGCTCATGCCGCTCGCCTGCATCTCGCCCGCACCTCGCCTATTCCGCCCGTCACCTTCATCGGCCACGAATCACCGCGCCGCGCCACCGAAGGCGCGATACTGGCAAACCTGCCTCCATCGCACAGCCCCGGCCACGCGCGACGCACATAATACGACATCATCGCGCCGCATGCTCGGTGTCCCTCCCCGACCCCTCCACCCCCAAATGCCGCCTGTCGCGCGGTTTTTGTACTGCGCTGAGAGTATTCAAGAGAGTATGACAGTAAATTCCTCGACCATGGTCAAAGAGTTCACCAATCCGCTGAAGGAACCGATCGACGACGATATCAACCTGTTTGATTTCCTTGACCGCCGCGCCCAGCGCGACCCGGACGGCTCGGCCGTCGAATACAAGGCGGACGGCGGCTGGAAGTCGTTCTCCGCGACGCAGTTCCGCGACCTGGTGATCGCCCTGGGCAAGGGCCTGATCGGCTTGGGTGTGAAGAAGGGCGACGCCGTGTCAATCGTGTCGCGTACGCGCTGGGAATGGACCGCGCTCGACATGGCCATCATGGCGGTCGGGGCGCTCACC
>ENA-OQKH01000203-OQKH01000203.1-human-gut-metagenome-genome-assembly--contig:-NODE-203-length-53252-cov-13.635919_pt1 | contig 53252 bp, 49 predicted proteins | sample MGYA00242645_ERZ504791 | MGnify/ENA primary metagenome ERZ504791 (study PRJEB26092, sample SAMD00036388) | human gut metagenome | host: Homo sapiens | study: EMG produced TPA metagenomics assembly of... | reverse complement strand
ATTTCAAAAACAGTCTTAAAAATGCAAGCATTTTACATCTGTTTTATGAAATTTTGCTTGGCTCTGAACAGTTACCATTTTACTATAGAATGTTATATATGACAAATAATAATAGAATAAATTTGAAATAATGTTACATGTAACATATCTGAGGAACAAGAAATTTGGTATCCTAATATTAATAAAACACAGAACAGAAATGGAAAGGAGTTTATTATGAAAATAGTAACAGCGATTGATTCATTTAAAGGAAGTATGACTTCTATGGAAGCAGGACAGGCAGCGGCAGAGGGAATCCACAGAGTGGATGCGGATGCAGAAGTGATCGTAAGACCGTTAGCTGATGGAGGGGAAGGTACAGTAGAGGCTCTTGTATCCGGAATGAACGGAACATTACAGAAAGTACAGGTGACAGGACCACTCGGTGAGCCGGTAATCTGTGAATACGGTATTATTGAAAGTACGAAAACAGCTGTGATCGAGATGGCGGGGGCCGCAGGAATTACACTGGTTTCTGATGAAGAGAGAAATCCGTTGAATACGACAACATACGGCGTGGGAGAAGTAATCCGTGATGCGATTGACAAGGGATGCAGACGTTTTCTTGTCGGAATCGGAGGAAGTGCGACAAATGACGGGGGAGTCGGGATGCTTCAGGCATTAGGTTACGGTTTCCTTGACAAAGACGGAAATCAGGTTCCATTTGGTGCAAAGGGTTTGAAGGTTTTGGAGGAAATCACAGATACTTATGTGCTTCCGGAATTAAAAGAGTGTAAGTTTAAGATTGCATGTGATGTAACGAATGCTCTTTGCGGAGAACAGGGTTGCAGTGCAGTGTTTGGTCCTCAGAAAGGTGCAACACCGGAGATGATTTGTCAGATGGATCAGTGGCTAGGATATTATGCAGCATTGGCGAAAGAAAAATTCCCAAAGGCAGATGCAAAGCAGGAAGGAACAGGAGCAGCAGGAGGCCTTGGATTCGCATTTCTTACATTTACAGATGCTGTGTTGGAATCAGGAATTAAAATCGTACTGGAAGAGACACAGTTAGAAGAGTATGTAAAGGATGCAGACCTTGTCATCACGGGGGAAGGCCGGATGGATGGTCAGACAGCAATGGGAAAAGCTCCGGTTGGAGTAGCTGCACTTGCAAAGAAATATAAAAAGCCGGTACTTGCATTTGCAGGCGCAGTCGAAAGAGATGCCAGAAAATGTAATGAACATGGCATTGATGCATTTTTCCCTATCCTGCGTGGTGTGGTTACGCTGGAAGAGGCAATGAAGAATGAAAATGCTAAGAGAAACCTGGCAGATACTGCGGAACAGGTATATCGTACTTTTATGATTCATTGATCGCATGTCACACTATTTGTTTTTTGTAAATTTTAATCATACACTGGAGTTTGTAAATTAAAGGATGTTGCATATTGTATTGATGAATTACATATGCTATAATGGCTATAGGCAAAAAAGAAATAAGTTCCAACTGTGGACGACAAGCAAAACGAAAAACCCGGTGCGGCAACACCGGCTTTTTCTATTCCTATTTTTGGAATGGAAAGGTTTGAATCCATAGGCTAGTTACCGACTATTCATCGCCGTCTAACCATTTGATGATGTAGTGGCAAACTACACCAGCCGCAACAGCGACAAAAAAAGAAAATAAGTATTCCAACTGTATTCACCCCCTGTCTTTACCTGTCTAGGGGCGGTAACGATATTATTATATCACAGTTCCTTAATCATACAATACTGCTTCAATCCAAAATGAGGTTTCTCCACGATTCCGAATGTCTTGAATCCCAGATGCTCATAAAATGGCACATTTTTCGGATTGTGTGTCTCAAGAGAAATCATCATATCATTGCGATCGGCGCAGGCAATGACTTCATTCATCATCATTTCTGCGAGACCGTGATGTTGAAATTTCGGATCAACGGCGAGGTAGATGACATGAAGTCTTCGGGTTTCATGAAGCTGGGCGGTCCAAGCGGAGTTGAGGTAATCTTTTCCGAGGACAAAGTTGAAAAATGTCTTCATCGTCGGATCCTCGTGGAGCAGCCAGCCGTCTGTGATGAGGCTTTCTTTCAGGCTGACAAAATAATTATAAAATGCATGACGGTGATCGGATTCGTCAGAAAGGATCAGGACTCCCTTCAACTCAGGGCTGTCAGCAAAGACTTCACAGGTTTCAAATAATTCAGTTACGTCGCACTCAAGAAGATGTGGCAGCAGACGTTCTTTTGTTGCTTCATCTTCGATCAGAGTGCTGTAGAGCGGGTCGTTCTGAAAGCAGACGGTCAGTATTTCTTTAAGGCGGTCAAGATCCTGTTCCTGTACTTTGTAGAGCTTATCGCTATTCATTGGTTTTCTCCATTCTTTTCTTTATTATAATGTGATGATGTTTCAAGGCAATCGTTTATCAAAGCCTGGATTTTATCAACAGATTGTTTCATATAATGTAAATCATCTTTTAAGTAGGCCTGCTGGCGGCGGATAGCGGCTTCAAGTCTTCTGATCTCAACATCAAGAGAACCTGGGATTGCCATCTGATCCAGTTCTTTCAGACGCTGGACAAGGCCGTAGAGATTCTCATGGTGAAGAATGCGTCCGGCGCCCCACATCAGACGGTCTTTTGGCTGATGTAAAATATATTCTGTAAAGTGATAATAGACTTCTTCATCGAATAAAAATGCGTAGCAGTTATTATCAACTTCATAGAGTGCCTCCAGTGCGGCGGTGATGTTCTGGCTTTCCAGTGCATGGACTGCCTGCTCCAGGTGACAGAGGTTCTGACTGGCAGCAGCATGAGGGAAGCAGACTGCGTCCTGCCAGTCGAGGCGGACGAAGTAGTCCTGCATCTTCCGGAAAATGTGCAGCAGTTTAGAAGAAAGTCCGGACACCATTGGGAAGTCAGCGGAAACAGTATGGTTGTTGATCTCCTGAATCTTTTCATATAATAAATCGGCAGATTCACATACCTTTGAAATACTTTCCAGAAGCGCCGGAATTTCTTCCAATACTTCTGCCGGGGCATTGGACTGTGCTGCAAGACAGTCGGCGACGGAACTTTTCATTGCCAGAAAATGTCTGGAAAAGTCAAGTGGCGGAAGTGTCAGCTGATCCAGTGTAACTAAAAGCCTTGTATAGAGCTCATGGTGGAAACGGTAAACTGCTTCCTGATAGAACTCTTCATTGTCATATTGGGAGTGGTAATGCGTTTCCATAAACGGTCCTGCGCTGAAATCATTTACGGTAGATGGAATACCGGAGATGGCGATGGAAAAATCATCCGACCATGTCTCGATTGGTGCAAGTACTGTCAGTCCATCAGGGTAAGCCTCCTTCGGAACAGTTATATTTTCACAAAAATGTTTCAGAAAATCAGCAGACTCATAAGTAGAGCGGATTGCATCCTGTGTGTTATGGGCGTGAGCCGGAAGTTCAAAGTTGAGATCAGCGATCACGCGACCCTGCCATTCCGGGTGAACACGGAATACCTGGTTCCAGGCTCCGGTTGACCAGTCGAATTTAGAATCACAGACACCCCACTCTTCGGCAGCAAGGGCACATACTGTGATTGTATAGTGCGGTTGATAGCCACTGTCAATCAGAGCCTTTATGATTCCAAATGTCATAGAGACCGCACAATTGTCATCCTGAAATCCGTCAAAATAGGAATCGTAGTGTGCGGAAAGCAGAATCATCCGGTCGTCCCCTTCAGAAGCGGCAGTTCCCGGAAGATATCCGGTAATGTTATAAGCCGGGCGGTTACGTTCAACCCAGGAGGAGGCGTTGAGTTCAACTGCGACAGAGGACGGATGAGATACTGCAGGATCTTCGGGACAGAGAAGTTCTTTTAAATAAGAAGCATCCTGTCTCGAAAGAGAGAATGCAGGGGCATATTCCGGTCCGGCGATGTCCTGAGCGTTGAGTGCCCGCGGATCAATCTCAGCATAACCCTGTGTCTGGACAGCAATCAGTCCGACAGCACCTTTCAAATATGCCTGATAGACAGGGTAGTTGATCCACCATTCATCACGCTGGTTGATATCAGCAAGAACAAGCTTACCACGGACATTGAGCCCTTCATAGTCCGATGCGGTTCCACGGCCGACATAGACAAGATCATAAGTCTCGAATCCATCTGTCTCAAAATTCGTCTGATAAGCACCCATCTGACAAGTATGCAGTTCTCCATGTTGATCCTGGAAACGGAGCACAGCACGTTCAAAGGTCCAGGAATCCAGCCAAAATTCATCCTTCGTCACATTCTGAAGTCCGATGCGTTTCATTTCTTCGTATAAAAAATCCCCTGTCTTATGTTCCGCATCAGAACCGGCAGTTCGGAAACCGAGTACCGGATTGGTTTTGTGAGTCTCCATCTGCTTTGCCAGCTGATAAGAGTAAGTAATGTCTAGATGTGAAATGCATTCGTTGATTCTGTTTTCTGTCTTTGATTCCATTTATATCACCTCTGAAAGTCTGAGCCTGTTGTATTTGTTTGAGTTTCTGCGCTTATTTTAGCACTGCATGCAGAGTGTGACAAGAGTAGAAATAATTTCCCGCAAGCTCGATCAGTGTCCGCGCCGGTTTGCTGATATAATGTCCCTTGCGATATGCAGCAACAATCTCCCAGGAAGGATGGTCAGGTAATTGAAAATAGGTAATTGCCTCATCTTCCGGATCCATATAATACATCGGTAAAATTCCACAGCAGATATTTTCATGGATCATAGAGATGATCGCATGGTTATTTGAAGTTTCGAACAGAACATTAGGGGTGAATCCGGCATTTTTAAAAACGGAATCAACGATCTCCCGGATGGTAGAAGTTTTCTGTGTGAGGACAAAAGGCTCTTCTCTGAGCAGAGCCAGATCACCGTTCTTCATATCTAAGGCAGTTACAAGTTTTGTAGGAACAGCAAGAACCATTTCTTCCGAAGCAAGCGTTTCATAAATGATTCCTGATTTCTTCTGCGACCTGGTCAGAGTCATAAAACCAAGGTCAAGTTCACCGGATAAGAGAAGTGGATGCTGATCGCGAACGCTACGTTCAATCGGTTCCACTTCTATACATGGATAAATATTGTGGAACTTTGGATAAACATTGGTGAACATGGCAATTCCGCGGCCGGGAGTGAATCCGAGAGTGATATGACCTTTCTGTGCTTCGCAGAGATCGTGAATCTGATTGTAGGCATTCTTCTTTATAAGAAGAATGTCTTTTGCTGCGTTGAGATAGATTTCGCCGGCAGGGGTTGGGTGCCAGTCAGTCCGGGAACGGTAGAATAGCGGAGTGCCGAGCTCTTTTTCCAGCTTGAGAAGCTGCTGGTTGAGGGCAGACTGGGTGATGAATAGCTTTTCGGCTGCATGGGTAATATTTTGTTCTTCTGCAATTTTTAAAATATATTCAATCTGTTTTAAATCCATAGGAATAACCTTTCTACTGATTCTGTGAATGAGCCTTTACATTTCTATTTTCAGTATAATTCGATCGATATGGACTGACAAGAAAAACTATTAAAAAAATTAAGAGAAGTAGAAAAACAATGAATTTTACTTATTAACAGTAAGAGCGTATGATAAAACTATAAAGAATAGTAAAGAAAAACGAAACATTTCTTGCTAAGTGAAAAGGAGGAATCATTCATGGCAAAGCGACTTCTTGTAAAAGTAAATGAAGCAGACAATGTTGCAATTGCAGTGAAAGAAATCAAAGCCGGAACACAGATTTCAGAGGATCTGGTCACCCGTCAGGATATTCCACAGGCTCATAAAGTAGCACTTGAGAGAATCCCAAAGGGACAGCCAGTGATTCGTTACGGTGTTATTCTGGGGTATGCTCTGGAAGATATTGAAAAGGGAGACTGGATCAATGAATTTATGTTAGAACTTCCGACACCACCGTCTGTTGATGATATGGAGTATGGAAAAAAGATTGTAACAGATCTTCCGACACCGCCGGTAACAACATTCGAAGGATATAGGAATCCAAATGGTGGATATGCAGGAACGAGAAATATTCTTGGAATCAGCACAACGGTTCAGTGTGTAACAGGTGTACTTAATGTGGCGGTGAAGAGAATCAAAGAGGAATTGCTTCCAAAATATCCGCATGTGGATGACGTAGTTCCAATCAATCATGCGTATGGATGTGGTGTCGCGATCAATGCACCGGAGGCGAAAGTGCCGATCCGTGCTTTACGCAATCTTGTACATCATCCGAATTTTGGTGGACAGGTGATGGTTGTTGCGCTTGGATGTGAGAAATTAACAGTGGAAAAATTGCTGGACGAGGCAGATATTTCCCCGGACAATGTAATTGTTCTTCAGGAACAGAAAGGTTTCGATGCCATGGTAAATGCCATTATGGAGATGGCAGATAAAAAACTTGCAATTCTTGATCAGAGAAGAAGAGAAACATTACCGCTTTCCGATCTTTGCATCGGTATGCAGTGTGGCGGAAGTGATGCATTTTCAGGCGTCAGCGCAAACCCATCTGCCGGATACGCAGCAGATATGCTTGTAAATGCAGGTGCAACCGTAATGTTTTCAGAAGTTACAGAAGTAAGGGACGGCGTACATTATATCGCAGAACGCTGTGTGAGCAAAGAAGTCTGCGACAAGCTTGCGGCAGAGATGAAATGGTACGACCACTATCTGGAAGAGGGAAATGTTGACAGAAGCGCTAATCCAACTCCGGGAAATAAGAAAGGCGGACTTTGTAATATTGTAGAAAAAGCAATGGGATCAATTGCTAAATCAGGAAGCTCACCGATCGTAGAAGTATTATCTCCGGCAGAGCGCCCGTCAAAGAAAGGTCTTATCTATGCAGCAACACCGGCCAGTGATATTGTCTGTGGACCTTGCCAGCTTGCATCTGGTATCACACTACAGGTATTTATGACCGGAAGAGGAACACCTTATGGACTTGCAGCAGCACCGGTTATTAAAGTCTGTTCCAGAAATGAGATGAAAGAGATGTGGCAGGATCTGATCGATATCAACGCAGGTCCGGTTGCTACAGGTGAAGCACAGATCTCAGATATCGGTACAGAATTATTTAATAAAATTATTGCGGTTGCAAGCGGAAAAGATCAGAGTTTTGCAGAAAAATATAAACTCCACAATGATCTGTGCATCTTTAATCCGGCACCGATTACCTAAGATATGTTTTTGAAAAATTCTTAGTCTCCTAAAAAGAATATAGAGCTGGCCGCAGAGCGTGCTGCGGCCGGCAAATACACGAACAGAAAAAGAATCTTGTCCCAAATGCTGCGGAGAAGATTCTTTTTCTTTTTATAATTGTAGGGAATAAATTTGTTGATAAAATAGTGAAGTGCGTGATAAGGTAAAAGAAAGTGAATTATGGTCGGAGGCATTTATTATGGTTAAAATAGGAATGTTTCTCCCGGAAGAGCGGATGGTCGAACCGGCGAGAAAAATTATAGAAGAAAATCATCTGGATGTGGTCTATCTTGAGGCTGTGCATACAGTAGATGCAGTGAATAAAGCAAGAATTGCAGTGGAGGCCGGAGCCCATATTCTGGTTGCCAGAGGATATCAGGCGAAGTTAATTAAAGAATATACAAATATTCCTGTTGTTGAGATTCGTTTCCATGCACAGGAGATTGGTCTGCTCATTCAGAAAGCAAAGACGATTCTTAAGAAAGAGCATCCACATATTGCATTGATCGCATTTGAAAATATGCTCTGTGATATGTCGTATATGGAGCAGCTGTTTGATATACGACTGGATGTGATTTATCTAAAACGTATTGAAGAGGCTGAAAGCATTATTGCAGATTTTGAGGAAAGACCGGATCTGATCATTGGTGGAGAAGGAACCTGCAGAGCAGCAGAAACGATGGGATATTCGACGCTGTTTTATCAATCAACGGAAGAATCGCTAAAAGAAGCCCTTCTTGCAGCAAAGAATGCGTCCTATGCAGCTGAAAGTGAGAAGCGTAATACTGCGCAGTTTGAAACAGTACTGGATACGTCCTTTAATGGAATTATCAAGGTGAACGCAGAAGGAAAAGTGATTGTAGTCAATAAACTGGTTGAAAATCTGTTAGGAAAGAATAGTGAAGATCTGGTTGGAAAGAGTCTGACGGAGATTCTCCCCGGAATCGATTCGCTCTTGATCGAGAATATTTTAAGCGGAAAGAGCGAAAGCTATTCCACTTCTGTTTCTGTCAGGAAAAAGACCTGGATGGCAATGATTGCACCAATCCAGTATGACAATCAGATTACAGGAGCAATTTTGTCTCTTCAGAAGCTGGCAGACAATTCAAAAAAGACCAAGGATATCCAGGGAGATATGCTGCTGCATGGATTTGCGGCGCAGACCAAATTTGAAGATATTCAGACAGAGAATGCACAGATGCGAAAAATGCTTGAAACTGCGAAAATGTATGCCTTGTCTGAACACGCAGTTATGATTTATGGGCAGGCAGGTACAGAGGATTATCTTTTGGCAGAAGCAATTCACAATAATAGTATCCGCAAAGTGGGTCCATATGTCAGCATTAATATGCGGGGAATGGATAAAGAACATCAGATGGAAGAGCTTTTCCGAAGAGAAGCCGGAGATACAGTTTCAACTTTTGGTGCAAAGGGTGCAATGATAAAGGCAAATCACGGAACCTTATTTATTAAAGGAATCGAGCATCTGACTTTGCGTGTACAGCATCAGATTTTGCGTACAATGTTAAGCAGGGCGCAGATGAGAACAGATGCACAGCCACTTGATACATTGGATGTAAGAATTATTGGATCATCAAAGATAAATCTGAAACATCTGGTGGAAAAGGGAGAGTTTAGCGAGGAATTATATTATATGCTGCAGAGCCTGGTACTTGAGATTCCTTCATTGAATGAACGCCCGGAGGATCTGAGAAATTGTTTTGATAAAGAATTGAAGATATATAAGGAAAAATACAACCGTCCGCTTAGCGTAACAGAAGGAGCATATAAGAAGCTGCAGGAACTGAGGTGGACAGGGAATGGGATCCAGCTACGGTCATTTTGTGAACGACTTGTTCTTACAGCCAAAAAACGCATGATTGATGAAGTCGTTCTTCAAAATTTATATGACGAACTGTTTCCACATGTGGAAGAATCTCATGGAGAGAAGAGGATTCTTGTGTATCGTTCTCAGGAGACAGATGAACTTGAGGAGCTACTTGAACGTTTCCACGGAAACCGGAAACTGGTGGCAGAAGAGCTCGGTATCAGCACGACAACTCTCTGGAGAAGAATGAAAAAGTATGGAATAGAAGCCAATTATGGTGGAAATGAATTACTATAGAAACAGGTAAATGTATACAGGGAGATAGTTTAAAACTGTCTCCTTTTTTGATGTGAAAAACTGTATTTTGTTATGTATAAAAATGAAGTGAGAATTTGTGTAGAATTCATAAAGTTTCAAAAAATGAAAAAATAATTACATATGATGAAATAAATGGAAAGAAATTGAAATTTAAACAAATAGGAAAAAACAGAAACAAAACATAATGAAATAAAAATGAAATACACAATTCAAAAAATGAAAACTTATGAAATCTACATAAATCAGAGCACACTCCATTGAACAATCTGTCAATGGAATCTTTGTACTCAGTTTTGTACAATATGCATGTCAGATAGATAAGTTACCTGACCAAAGGCAAGGCAGGCAACAAGAAGCGCGCAAATTATCAAAGACGATTAGGAACAAGTTGAAATAGCAGTAATACAAAATATCAGAAATCTGAGAGGAGAAGAACAATGAAAGTTGGATTTATCGGACTTGGAATTATGGGAAAACCAATGTGCAGAAACCTTATGAAAGCAGGATATGAAGCTGTTGTATATAACAGAAGCAAGGCAAGCGTAGAAGAATTGGCAGCGGAGGGAGCACAGGCAGCAGGAAGCCCGGCAGAGGTGGCAGAGAACTGTCAGGTGATCATCACAATGCTTCCGAATTCTCCTCAGGTCAGAGAAGTCTGTTTGGGAAAAAACGGAATCGCTTCCGCAGCAAAAGAAGGAACGATCGTGATCGATATGAGTTCGATCGATCCGGTACAGTCGAAAGAAATCGGAGCAGAGCTGAACAAAAAGGGAATTGACTTAATGGATGCACCGGTCAGCGGTGGAGAGCCAAAGGCGATCGACGGAACAATTTCTGTTATGGTCGGAGGAAGCAAAGAGAACTTTGATAAGTACTATGATTTATTAATGGCGATGGCAGGATCTGTAGTGTATGTCGGAGAACTTGGATCCGGAAATGTAGCAAAGCTCGCAAATCAGGTGATTGTAGCATTGAATATTGCGGCAGTGTCTGAGGCACTGACACTTGCAGTGAAAAATGATGCAGATCCGGAGCTTGTATATAAAGCTATCCGCGGAGGTCTTGCAGGATCTACAGTGCTTGATGCAAAAGCACCAATGATGATGGCTCACAATTTCAAACCGGGATTCCGTATTGAACTCCATATCAAAGACCTGAATAACGCACTGAATGCAGGTCATGCAGTAAATGCAGCACTTCCACTTACTTCACAGGTAATGGAGATCATGCAGTCACTTAAGGCAGACGGAAATGAAAAAGATGATCACAGTGCAATCGTAAAATATTACGAGAAGATTTCTGATACATCTGTTGAGAAAAAGAATTAAGAGAGGTAAGAACTATGAGTGAATCAACCAGAATGATGCTGGGGCTGGTGATCGGAATAGCGATAATGATCGTCCTGGTTATGAAGACGAAGGTACATACATTTATTGCATTATTGCTCGCAGCATTGATTACAGGATTGATCGGGGGCATGCCGGTCGCAGATATTACAAATGCAGCCGGAGAAACGACAGTCGGCGTTATGACCGCTATCAAAGACGGATTTGGAAACACATTGAAAAGTACCGGTATCATAATCGGACTTGGAGTTATGATGGGAGGAATCCTTGAAGTTTCAGGAGCAGCGGAACAGCTTGCATTTACTTTCATCCGTGTAATCGGTAAGAGAAAAGAAGAATGGGCACTGGCAATCACAGGATGGGTTGTATCTATCCCGGTATTCGCAGATTCCGCAATCGTTATTTTTGCACCACTTGTAAAAGCAATGTCTTCCGTAACAGGAATCTCTGTTGTAGGACTTGCACTGTCACTGGCCTGCGGCCTTCAGCTGACACACTGTCTGGTGCCGCCGACACCGGGACCGCTGACAGCAGCCGGAATGCTTGGAGTTGATGTTGGACAGATGATTATGATCGGAGCAGGAATTTCTATTCCGATGCTGATCGTTGTAGTATTCTACTGTAAATATATTGGAAAGAAAATTTATCAGATTCCGAATGAAGATGGACATGGATATGAAAGAAAAGAATTCAAAAAAGAATATATCAAATCCATGGAAGAAGTTGAAAAGCTGGTAGGAGAGAAGAATCTCCCATCATTTACAGCATCTATTCTTCCGATTATCATTCCGATTGTTTTGATTTTTGTTAAAACATTCTGGGGACTGTTTGGAACAGGTGAAGGAGTGGCAAACACAATCATCAGTCTTGTAGGTGAACCAATCTTCGCACTTGGCGTTGGAACAATCATTGCAATCTATGGACTGGTAAGAAAAGAAGATAATAAAAAAGTTATCGGTATCATGGATACAGCAATCAAAGATACAGGTATTATCATGCTGATCACAGGAGCCGGCGGTTCTCTTGGAAATGTAATCAAAGTCAGCGGTATCGGAAATGTTCTTGGAGAGACAGTTGTAGGACTTCCGCTTCCGGCAATCCTGATTCCATTTATCATTGCAGCACTGATGAGAATCGCACTTGGATCTGCAACAGTGGCAATCACAACGGCAGCATCCCTGACAGCACCATTGATGGCATCAATCAGTGTATCCCCGATTCTGCTTGCAGCTTCCTGCTGTGTAGGAGCAATTTCCTTCTCCTACTTCAATGACAGTGGATTCTGGGTATTCAATGGAATGTTCGGTCTGACAGAATTAAAAGATCAGGTAAGATGTAAAACGGCAGTGTCATTGATCATGGCAGGCGTTGGAATTATAGAATTACTGTTATTACAGTTTGTGTTATAAATTGAAAGGAGTTTTTTATTATGACATTCGTACCAAAGGGAATTATCCCTCCAATTATTACACCATTAACAGACGAGGGTGAAGTAAACTATCCGGTATTAAGACAGATGGTAAATCACCTGATCGACAACGGAGTTCACGGTTTGTTCCCACTTGGAACAACCGGAGAATTCTACGCATTCGATGATGATACATACAGAAAGATCCTTGAGACAGTTGTTGATGAGACAGCAGGACGTGTTCCGGTCTACGGCGGAGCAAGCCACATTACAACAAGAGGAGTTATCAGACTGGTAAAGATCTGTGAGGAGGTCGGAGTTGATGCAGTTTCCGTACTGACACCGATGTTTGTATCTCAGACACAGGATGAGTTGTACAACTACTATAAGACAATCGCAGAAAATACAACACTTCCAATCATCATGTATAACAATAAACCAAAGACAAATGTGACAATCACACCGGCAACAGTTGCAAAACTTGCTGATATTGAAAATATTGTTGCTGTAAAAGACAGTACAGGTGATATGACAAATGCTGCAGAGTATATCCGTCTGACAAGAGGAAAAGATTTCTCTGTACTGATGGGAAGAGATACTTTGATCTACGCAGCACTTTGCTACGGAGCAACAGGAGCAATCGCATCCTGTGCAAATGTAGCACCGAGAATTGCAGCGGATATCTATGATAAATACGTTGCAGGAGATCTTGAAGGAGCTCTGGAAGCACAGTTTACATTGGCTCCGTTCCGTATTGCATGCGGTATGGGAACATTCCCGGCAGCAATCAAGGAAGGTCTCGTTCAGGAAGGAATTCCGGTAGGAAAATGCTTAGACCCGATCGGCGAACTGACACCGGAAGAAAAAGAGAAGCTGCATAAAGTACTTGCAGATATGAACCTTGTTTAAAACAAGAAGTTATTAAAAAATGTTAATAAACTAAAATTTGCTGCCATGATTTCGGTGGTCGGACTGCAAGTCAATCTCCGGTCCGATCACTGAAGTAAAAATAAAAGTAGAATAGAAACAGATAGAGAAAAAGTTCGTGTATAAAAGGAGAAATTGTTATGTCTAGAATCGTAAAAATGGAAGTATATCCAGTAGCCGGAAAAGACTGTATGGAACTGAATTTAAGTGGAGCACACGCACCATACTTCACAAGAAATATTGTTGTTCTTTATGATGAGAATGGAGAGACAGGAGTTGGAGAAGTTCCGGGAGGAGAGAAGATCACAAAAGCACTTGAGGAATGTATCCCGCTTGTTGAAGGAACAAGGGTTGCTGAGTATAAGAGCACACTGCTTAAAGTAAAAGCACATCTTGATTCTAAGGGTGAGGAAGATGTCAGAGGAAACCAGACATTTGACCTTCGTACAGGAGTTCATGTAATTACAGCAATCGAGGCTCCATGTCTTGATCTCCTTGGAAAGCAGCTTGGTGTTCCGGTTTGTGAACTTCTCGGAGACGGACAGCAGAGAGATAAAGTAAGAATGCTTGGATATCTCTTCTTTGTAGGAGACCGTAACAAGACAGATCTTCCGTATGATTCAGAGCCGGATTCAGATTGTGCATGGTACCGTCTGCGTCACGAGGAAGCACTTACAGCAGATAAGATTGTAGAGATGGCACTTGCTACAAAAGAGAAATACGGTTTTAAAGATTTTAAACTGAAAGGTGGAGTTCTTGCAGGAAACGAAGAAATGGATGTGATCCGTGCAATGAAGAAAGCACTTCCGGACGCAAGAATCGACCTTGATCCAAATGGTGGATGGCTTCTTGAAGAAGCAGTTGAATATGTAAAGGGAATGGAAGGAATCCTTACATACTGTGAAGATCCATGCGGAGCAGAAGGTGTTTACTCAGGAAGAGAGATTATGAGTGAATTCCGCAGACGTACAGGTTTCCCGACAGCAACAAACATGATCGCTACAGACTGGAGACAGGTTGGACACTCTCTGGAATCTCAGGCAGTTGACATCATCCTTGCAGACCCACATTTCTGGACAATGAGTGGTTCTGTACGTGTAGCTCAGATGTGCCATGATTTTGGCTATACATGGGGATCTCATTCAAATAACCATTTTGATATCTCCCTTGCAATGTTTACACAGGTTGGAGCAGCAGTTCCGGGAGAGTACAATGCACTGGATACACACTGGATCTGGCAGGAAGGTCTTGAAAGACTGACAAAAGAGCCACTTCAGATTGTAGACGGATGTGTAGAAGTTCCAAAGAAACCAGGACTTGGTATTGAAGTGGATCTTGAGCAGGTGAAGAAAGCACATCAGCTGTACCTTGATAACTGTCTTGGAGGAAGAGATGATGCAGTAGGAATGCAGTATCTGATCCCGGGATGGAAATTCGATCCAAAGAAACCTTGCCTTGTAAGATAAAGAGAACGACAGTAGAAAATGAAACAGAAGATTTACATTCCTCAGCCAATCGCTGCAGCGGGAGAGGACTATCTCATAGAAAAAGGCTATGAGATAGTCCGCGGCAGCGGAAAGACAGACAAAGAATCAATAAAAAATGATATTGCAGTATGTGATGCAATGATTCAGCGAACTGCAAAAGTAGACAAGGAGATACTTGAAGCAGGAAAGAACCTGAAAATCATAGCCAGACATGGGGCGGGATATGATAATCTTGACTGGAAGGCTGCGAATGAGTCAGGGATTTATACGACTTATTCACCGGACACGACGACCTTATCTGTTGCAGAATTCACTATAACGGTGATTTTGAATCTTGCAAAACGTCTGAAAGAATCCGAAGAACTGGTAAGGAATGGGGATTTTCAGAAGAAATTTTCAATGAAAGGGACCGATGTGGCAGGAAAGACACTCGGGATCATCGGTTTTGGAAAGATTGGAAAAGAGGTAGCAAGAAAGGCAGCGCTGGGGCTGGATATGAGAGTCATTTCTTATGTGCCACGTCCAGAAGGAAAAGAAATTCCAGAGTATGTAGAAATCGTATCCTGGGAAGAACTTTTGCAAACGTCAGATTACATCAGTCTGCATGTGCCGGGAGGAGAAAAGAACCAGGGAATTATTTCCAAAAAAGAGTTTGCCATGATGAAGAAATCCGCTTCCCTGATTCAAGTTTCCAGAGGCGGCGTTGTTGATGAAGAGGCGTTAGCAGAAGCAATCAGGAATGGTCAGATCAGAGGTGCGGCAGTGGATGTGTTCTCAGAAGAACCACCCCAAAAAGATAATCCATTATTGAAACTGGAACAAGTGATCCTGACACCGCATATTGGTTCCAACACGGTGGAATGTATGGATCGGATCGCACTGGATGTAGCGGAGGATGTGCATCTTGTTCTTTCCGGAGAGAATCCAAAACATCCAATTAGAAGATAGATTATGACAGAAGAGGAAAGGCAGCGGGAAAATGGAAAAAGTGACTTTAGATCCGGCAATTAAATTCGGAGCCGGGAGGTACAGACAGGAAAAGAATTTACTTGAAGAGTGTGGAAAAGAAATTTCACGTTTTGGAAAGAGAGCATTTATCATTGCCGGAAACAGAGCGTGGGATGCAGTGAAAGAACGGATGATTCCGGGATTTGAGACGGCAGGAATTGAGTATGAATTGCACCTGTATAGTGGAAAGTGTTCTTATGAAGCTGCCAGGGAATATGCTGAAAAATGCAAAGTAGAAAACTGTGATGAGGTAGTTGGAATCGGTGGCGGACTTGTTATGGATTTTGCAAAAGCAGTCGGTGAATATGCAGACATCGGAGTTGTCAACATTCCAACATCAATTGCAACATGTGCCGCATTTACAACAATGAGTGTTATGTATACACCGGAAGGCGCGAAGAAGGACTGTTGGAGATTCGAACATGAAGTCGATGCAGTTCTTGTGGATTTGCAAGTGATCGCAGAATGCCCAATCCGCTATGCGGCGGCCGGAATTCTTGATGCAATGGCAAAAAAAATTGAGATACAGAACGGCAAGCCAAAGATGTATCTCAGTGAAAATAAAATTGATCTGTTCAGTGCCTACAAGATGGCAGAGTATACTTACGAGGTGCTTGTAGAGTATGGTGCACAGGCAATTGAAGATATTCGTCATAAGAGACTGACAAAAGCAGTGGAAGATATTACATTTATCAACATCGCAGTAACCGGTGTGATTGCGAACATCACGAAAAGCTTCTCACAGTCAGCACTTGGTCATATGATGTATGACGGTGTACGAACCTATTTTACAAAGGAAGCAGAGCATGCGCTGCATGGAGAAATCGTGGCAGTGGCACTGTTTACACAGCTTTATTACAATAAATTAAGTGAAGATAAAGAGGCACTTCGTCTGTTCATGAAAGGGATGGACATGCCATTAACTTTGCAGGAGCTTGGAATCGAGCCGACGCAGAAGAATCTTGATATTCTGGAAGCGTATCTGATTGATTCTCCTTATGTAGAGCAGTCAGAAGAGAGCTTTAAGCTGCTGCATGAAGCAATGAAACAGATGTGTTAAAAGAAAGGAAATAATAGAATGAAAGTAGGATTTATTGGACTTGGAATTATGGGAAAACCGATGAGCATGAACCTGTTAAAAGCAGGAAATGAGCTCGTTGTATTTGATTTTAATGAAACAGCAGTTGCAGAGGTTGTTGCAGCAGGTGCAAAGGGAGTAAAAAGCGGAGCTGAAGTAGCAGCAGAGTGTGACACAATCATCACAATGGTTCCAAACTCACCACATGTACGTGCAGCATGTCTTGGTGAAGGTGGAATTGCAGAGGCAGCAAAACCAGGAACAGTTGTAATTGATATGAGCTCTATTGATCCGGTAGAATCTAAAAAGATTGGTGCTGAGCTTGCAGAAAAAGGAATTGAACTGATGGACGCACCGGTAAGTGGTGGAGAGCCGAAGGCAATCGACGGAACACTTTCTGTTATGGTTGGTGGAAAGAAAGAGACATTTGACAAATATTATGAACTGTTGATGCAGATGGCAGGTTCTGTTGTATATGTTGGAGAACTTGGATCAGGAAATGTTGCAAAACTCGCAAATCAGGTAATCGTTGCACTGAATATTGCAGCAGTATCCGAAGCACTGACACTGGCAAAGAAAGCTGGGACAGATCCGGAGCTTGTATATCAGGCAATCCGTGGAGGTCTTGCAGGTTCTACAGTTCTTGATGCAAAGGCACCGATGATGATGGATCACAACTTCAAGCCGGGATTCCGTATTGAACTTCACATCAAAGACCTGAACAATGCGCTGAACGCTGCACATGCAGTAAATGCATCTCTTCCGCTTACAGCAGAGATCATGGAGATCATGCAGTCCTTAAAGGCTGACGGAAATGAAAAAGATGACCACAGTGCAATTGTAAAATACTACGAAAAAGTATCTAATGTGTCTGTAGAAAGAGAAAACTAAGATTAAACATTTGTAAGAATATAAGTTATTGCCGGTCATGGGAAACTGTGGTCGGCATTTTCTATCTGAATAAAAGGTCAGGAGGAAGAACAGAATGAAATTACATATTATCGACGAGGCAGAACGTTGCCTGAAATGTAAAAAACCACTTTGTCAGCAAGGGTGTCCGATTCATACACCTATCCCACAAATCACTCAATTATTACTTGAAAACCGTTTGATGGAAGCCGGTGAAATACTTTTTGCAAATAATCCAATGTCCGCTGTCTGCTCCACTGTATGTAACCATGAAAATCAATGTGAAGGCCATTGTGTTTTAGGAAGAAAGAGCAGTCCAATCCATTTTAGCAGTATTGAGAATTTCATTTCAGATTCTTATCTTGACAGGATGGAAGTGCCGAAAATAGAGAAAAACGGAAAGAAAGTAGCGGTGATCGGTTCAGGACCGGCAGGAATTACAGTTGCTATCAAGCTTGCATTAGCAGGTTATAAAGTAACGATTTTCGAAGAACGAAGCAAAATCGGCGGTATGCTGCAATATGGAATTCCAGAATTCCGTCTTTCAAAATCTGTGATTGACAGATACAAAAAGAAAATGGAAGAATTGGGAATCCGGATTCGCCCGAATACCGTGATCGGAAGTGCAATCGTGATCGATAATCTGTTCCGCGACGGATACAGCAGTGTCTTTGTAGGAACAGGAGTATGGAGACCGAAGGCAATCGGAATTAAAGGAGAGAGTCTTGGAAATGTATACTTTGGGATTGATTACCTCAGAAGACCGGAGGCACATCAATTGGGAGAGAAAGTAGCTGTTATCGGTATGGGAAATGTTGCGATGGATGTAGCCAGAACTGCATTGCGTCATGGTGCAAAAGAGGTTACACTGTATGCAAGAGGAAAACGCATTTCCGCAAGCTCTCATGAGGTGTCTTATACAAAACTGGAGGGCGCAGACTTTGTGTTTGGAAAGGCAATAGAGTCGATCAATGAAGCCGGTCCGATGTTTAAAACAAGTATATTTGATGAAAACAATAAAGTGATCGGATATGAAGAAAAATTAGATCAGGTAGAAGCAGACTCTGTAATCATTTGCGTGAGCCAGGCACCAAAGAATAAGCTGGTACTTACAACGGATCAGTTAAAAACGACAGAGAAGGGACTTCTTCTGACAGATGAGAACTGCATGACAACACATGAAGGCGTTTTTGCAGCAGGAGATGTTGTACAGGGAGCGAATACGGTGGTTCATGCTGTAGAGGAAGCAAAACGGGCTGCTGAAGGGATGATTCGATATATGGAAAGGGAAGAAAATGAGTGATTTATATCTTACATTAAAAAATGGAATGAAAATGCCGCGTCTTGGTATGGGAACCTGGATGCTTGGTGAACATCTGTCAATCTACCAGCAGGAAAAGAAGGCGCTTCAGGCAGGGCTTGATACAGGATTTACTTTAATAGATACAGCTGAAATGTATGGAAATGGACTTTCAGAGAAATTAATCGGGGATACGATTCAGGGATATTCTCGAGAAACCCTCTTTCTTGTTTCAAAGGTATATCCGCACAATGCAGGACGTCCGCAGATTTATGACAGTATTGACCAGACATTGCATAATCTTAAAACAGATTATCTGGATATGTATCTGTTGCATTGGCGCGGAAGTATTCCGTTGGAAGAAACAGTGGATGCAATGGAAGAACTGGTGAAAAAAGGCAAGATCAGAAGCTGGGGCGTATCCAATCTGGATACATCAGATATGAAAGAACTGTTTTCAGTTCCCAATGGAGATCACTGTCAGGTGGATCAGGTATTGTATCATCTGGGATCCCGTGGGATAGAGTATGATCTGATGCCCTGGCTGGAAGAACATCAGACACCGATTATGGCGTATTGCCCACTTGCACAGGCTGGAAGCCTGCAAAGAAGCTTGTTAAAGAACAAAGAAGTGCAGAAAATAGCAAAAGCTCGTGGCATTACACCGATGCAGGTACTTCTCGCATTTGTTCTCCGGAAAGACCAGGTGATTGCAATTCCAAGAAGTGGCAGAACAGAGCATGTACTTCAGAACTGGGCAGTAAAAGATGTTGTCCTTACAGACGAAGAATACGCTGCTCTTGACCGTGCATTTCCTGCACCGGAGCATAAGACCTATTTGGATATTGTATAGAATAAGCTGTGAGAAGAAGTATTGTGAAAATATAACAAAAACGCGTGGAAACGATTACATTGTCTTGAAATAAACAATGTTTGTTAACGAAATCAATGACAAAACAATGAAAAACAGAAAAAAATTGAGTGAATCTGTCTCTGGAAAAAGAAATCTCTGAATGCTATTCTGTTAGTGTAATAAAGGAAAATAAGAATAGAAATTTTAAAGAGAGTTTATAGGAGGCAGGGGAATGAGAAGAGTTTTGCAGAATCTGATCATCGCATTTACAGTTATCTTTTTGTTTACAGGCATGTTTTTATATAGAAAATCAGAATATGTGGAAGCAAGTGGACAGTATACAAGTAACATAACAATCCGTAACACTTCACCGCTTGAACTGGAAAATGTTCAGGTTAAGTTCAACGGAGCAGAAACAGTAACAATCGGGGCAATGCAGTCTGGAGAAAAAAGAGTGATTGAGATTCCGGAAGAAGCAAAACCGGCAGTTACAGTCCAGGTGAGCGGAACATCTGATCTGGCCGGAAAATTCGCCGGACATTTCAGCGGAAGAATCACAGACGGAACAGAAGCTATGATTTATCTTGAAGAAGATATGACACTTGAAGTTTCATCGAATATGATAGATGATTGAAGAGAACAAGACTTATAAATTTCAAAGTCTTTCATAATATGAAGAGAGTGGACAGCAGAAATTAGTTTTGCTGTCCACTCTTTTTATGATATTATGTAATTGTTCAGAGCCAAGCAAAATTAAAAAAACAGGTATAAAATGCTTGCATTTTTAAGACTGTTTTTTAAATTTTATTTGGCGGATACGACACACCGACGAAATGCGTAGCATTTTGGAGGTTGGCTCTGAACAGTTATGCTATTATGAAGAAAGAAATGACATCGGTGAAAATTATATTATAATAATAGGAAAGGATAATGATAATGAATCAGAAAATCATTCTTGCATCAGCATCTCCGCGCAGACGAGAGCTGCTTGCGCAAATCGGTTTAGAATTTGAGGTAAAGGTAAGTAATAAAGAGGAAGTCTATACAAGTACAAAACCACAGAAGATTGTAGAAGAACTTGCATTGATGAAAGCAGAAAATGTTGCATCTGATCTTCAGGCAGAGGGAGTAGAATTGAAAAATACAATTGTGATCGGAGCAGATACAATCGTTGTACGTGACGAAGAAATCCTTGGCAAGCCAAAGAATGAAGATCATGCATATGAGATTCTTCTAAGCCTTCAGGGAAGAGCACATGAAGTCTATACAGGTGTTGCAATTCTTTCCTATAATAATGCAGGCGAGAAAGAAATCATTAACCATGCGGTAGAGACAAAGGTTCATGTGCATGAGATGAGCGAAGAAGAAATCCGTGCGTATATCGCAACCGGAGATCCGATGGATAAGGCGGGAGCTTATGGAATCCAGGGAAGCTTTGCGGCGTATATAGATGGAATCGAAGGGGACTACTATAATGTGGTTGGACTGCCGGTATCATATGTGTATCAGTGCTTGAAAAAATATTGACATATATTATTACAATCGTAGCTATATGATATAATACATACGTTGTCGCTCCTAATCTGGCAACAGAAAGGGGGTGTTGGCGTGTCGATACTGATATCATTCCTTGTTTCCGTCGCAGCAAGTATAATTGGCTATTATGTTTGCAAATGGCTAGACGGTGACGACAGCGACAATTAGCCTGAATGGATGCTCAACCATTGAAAAATAAAAGAGAAAAAAACCCCACGAGGTGCTAGCTCGTGGGGTTTTTTTGTGTTGACATATCATAATGATATCATTCCTTAGCTACAATCACTTTATCACATAATCGTAGCTAAAACAAGTATATGTTGAAAAATTAAATTTTATTTATCACACCTATGCTATGGTTCAAAAATGGGTGCTTTTCTTTTGAGAAAACAAAATCGTAACAAAAATGTAACATCTGTTTTTGCTATTATTCTGAAAAGGATACGAAAAACAGGAGAAAAATTATCATTAATATACAAATTAAGATAAAGTGTCTATGAAATTTTTTTTGAATCGTACAAATGTACAGAAATAAAAACAATTTTATTGTGGAAAATGCGCATAAAAAAAGAGCGGATTCTAAAATAAGAGCGAAAAACGGTTAAAAAAGTAATAAAAAATAGACAAAACGTAGAATAAAAAAAGAGCAAATTGAAATAAAAAAAGTGTTCTTTTTATGAATTTAACTTGTTGAAGTGGAACGTTGACAAAGAGAAAACATGGGAGTAATATTTAGTCAACTTTTCGGAGAACATGACGTTTTAATGCGATTATAAGCAGTAACATTTGCCATGCTGTATACGAAAAGTGACAAAATACAGCAATATACATTAGGTAGAAAGGGAGGGAGCAATACGGGAAATCTGGCAGACAATCTTATGGAAGAACTGAATTGTGAGACAGTGTTCACACTTCCGGTTCTTGGCGGGATCAATGAATCTGTAGTAGTTACCTGGATCATCATGGCAGTGCTTGTGATAGCATCCATTATCCTGGTAAGAAACTTAAAGGTTGAGAATCCCGGAAAAGTGCAGTTGGCTCTCGAAGCCGGTATCGGCGCCGCTGAGGACTTCTTTGTCGGAGTACTTGGGAAAGAGAACAAGGGCTATGTACCGTATCTGATTACGGTTCTGTTATATCTCGCCTGTTCAAACACAATTGCACCATTGTTTGGCTTTAAGCCTCCGACGAAAGATCTGAACGTGACGGCAGCCCTGGCAATCATGAGTATGTGTCTCATTGAATTTTCAGGTATCCGCAAGAATGGATTCGGACACTGGGCAAAGCATTTTGCACAGCCGATTCCAATTGTAGCACCGATCATGATTTTGGAAATCGTCATCCGGCCGTTGTCGCTTTGTATGCGACTCTTTGGTAACATGCTGGCAGGATTCGTAGTCATGGAACTTTTGAAAGCAATCGTTCCACTGATCATTCCGATTCCAATCAGTTTTTACTTTGATATTTTCGACGGCCTACTTCAGGCATACGTATTTGTATTCCTGACATCTCTGTTTATGAATGAAGAGATGGAGTAAGAACTTAACACATTCTATTGAAAAGAAAAGGAGATTAAAATTATGTCAACACTTATTGCTATTGGAGCAGCTATCGCAGTATTCACAGGTATCGGAGCAGGTATCGGTATCGGACATGCAACAGGTAAAGCAGTAGAAGCTATCGCAAGACAGCCAGAGGCAGAAAGCAAGATCAGTAAGAACCTTATCCTTGGATGTGCTCTTGCAGAGGCAACAGCTATCTACGGTTTCATCATTGGTATCCTGATCATCTTCTTCCTGAAATAAGAAACGAAAAGAATCTTATGAAAATGATGGAAGCAGATAACAGGAAAGGCAGGTGTAAAAGGTGCTTCAGTTAAATATGAACCTTGTCTATACCATTATCAACCTTATTGTTCTCTTCCTCCTGTTGAGACATTTTCTAATCAAACCGGTGAGTGATATCATGGAGAAGCGCAGACAGATGATCGCAGATGGTCTTCAGGGTGCACAGGATGCACAGAGTGATGCGCAGAAGATGAAACAGGAATATGAAGATGCTTTAAAGGGAGCAAAGCTTGAATCAGCAGCGATTGTTGAGAAGGCACGCTCAGAGGCTAAGACAGAGTATGACCGCATCGTAAGTGAAGCAGGAAGCAAGGCCGGAGATCTTCTGGAAGCTGCAAAAGAGAATGTACGTATTGAGCGTGAGAAGACAATGAAAGATCTTCAGACTCAGATTGCAGGACTGGCTATGGCATCCGCTGAGAAGATCGTGGGAGACAAAGAGCAGAACATTTATGACCAGTTTTTGGGAGAAGTAGGTGGGACAGATGAAAACACAGACAAGTAAGAGTCAGATTTACTGCCCAATGGCAGCAATCAGATATGCACGTGTCCTGTATGAAGTAGGTGTCCCAAAAGAAGCTGTACAGAAAACACGTGAGATTTTTGAGGAAGTACCGCAGCTTCACGAGATTTTCGCGAATCCTACCATTGAACTTCAGAAAAAAATGAATGTGGTAGACAGAGTATTTCCAAAGGAGATAAAAAATTTCCTTAAAGTAGCGTGCAGATATCAGAGAATGGATCTGATCGAAGATATCTTCACAGCATATGACAGATACTGTGATGAACAGAATCAGGTTCTGAACGCAGTTCTGACATGTATTCAGCCTCCGACGGAGGAACAGAAAAAAGGAATGGAGGCGTTCCTTTGCAAGAAATATGGCGCAAATCGTGCTAAAATCGAAGTTCGCCAGGACAAAGCACTGCTTGGAGGATTTATTCTCCGGGTTGGCAGTGATGAGTATGACTGGAGTATGAAAGGACGCCTGAACAGATTAGAACAAAGATTGACCTGGAGGTGAACAAGGTGAGTTCAATCAATTCAGATGAAATTATTTCTATCCTGAAAGAAGAAATAGAGAATTTTGATACAATGAGTAAGGACAGTGAAGTAGGTACTGTTGTTACTGTCGGCGATGGTATCGCCACAATCTACGGGATTGATCACGCCATGTACGGGGAAATCGTTACTTTTGAAAACGGCCTTAAGGGAATGGTACAGGATATTCGTAAGAATGAGATCGGATGTATCCTTCTTGGAAGTGACACAGGAATCCGTGAAGGCACAAAGGTAGCCCGTACAGGAAAGAAAGCAGGCGTTCCGGTTGGAGACGCTTATGTAGGAAGAGTTGTCAACGCCCTTGGTGAGGCAATTGACGGAAAAGGTGAGATCAAATCTGACGACTATCGCCCAATCGAGAATGAGGCACCTGGAATTGTTGATCGTAAGTCAGTAAGCGTTCCGCTTGAGACAGGTATCCTTTCCATCGATGCAATGTTCCCAATCGGCCGTGGACAGCGTGAGCTGATCATCGGAGACCGTCAGACAGGAAAGACATCCATTGCACTGGATACGATCCTGAATCAGAAAGGCAAAGATGTGATCTGTGTTTATGTTGCAATCGGACAGAAAGCATCTACAGTAGCCAAAGTTGTTAACACATTACAGACACACGGAGCAATGGATTATACGATCATCGTATCTTCCACAGCAAGTGACTGTGCTCCGCTTCAGTATATTGCACCATATGCAGGAACTGCTATGGCAGAGTACTTTATGCACAAGGGAAAAGATGCACTGATCATTTATGATGATCTTTCCAAGCATGCGGTTGCATACCGTGCACTTTCTCTTCTGCTTGGACGTTCTCCGGGACGTGAGGCATATCCTGGAGACGTATTCTACCTGCATTCAAGACTTCTGGAGAGATCCAGCCGTTTGAGTGATGAGATGGGCGGAGGTTCTATCACAGCACTTCCGATCATTGAAACACAGGCAGGAGATGTATCAGCATATATTCCGACAAATGTTATTTCTATTACAGATGGACAGATCTTCCTGGAGAGTGGACTTTTCGCATCAGGAATGAGACCGGCGGTCAACGTTGGACTTTCCGTATCTCGTGTTGGAGGTGCAGCTCAGACAAAAGCAATGAAGAAAGCGTCAGGAAGTATTCGTATCGATCTGGCGCAGTATCGTGAGATGGAAGTCTTCACACAGTTCAGTTCAGATCTTGATGCAGCTACGAAGGAAGAACTGGAATATGGAAGTGGTCTAATGGAACTTCTGAAACAGCCACTGTATCACCCACTTTCCTTGCATGAGAAAGTAATTACACTGTGTGCAGCAACACATAAAGTACTCTTAGGTGTTGAGAAGACAAAAATCAAACAGTTCCAGTATGATATGCTTCAGATGTTTGAGATAGAGCATCCGGAAATCGGTCAGGAAATCGAAGAGAAGAAAGTCCTGACAGAGGAACTGATCGACAAGATCGTAGAGACAGCGAAGGAATTCAAGAAGAGCAGGTGTTAATATGGCAAATATCAGAGAGATACAGAGCAGAATCAACAGTGTCAAAGACACAATGAAGATTACCAATGCAATGTATATGATCTCTTCTTCCAAACTGACACAGGCGAGAAAGAAGCTGGCAGATACAGAACCATATTTCTATGCGCTGCAGGGTGAGATCAGTCGTATTTTACGTCATCTACCAGAATTACATCATAGTTATTTCAACAAGAGGGAAAACATTCCGGCAGAGGAACGTAAGATTGGATCGATCGTTATCACGGCGGACAAGGGACTGGCCGGTGCATACAATCACAATATTGTGAAGCTTGAGGAAGAGATTCTTTCCAAGCCGGGTCAGCATAAGCTTTTTGTTGTGGGAGAGCTTGGACGTCATTATTTCGCAAAGAAGGATGTAGATATTGATACAAACTTCCGTTACACAGTTCAGAAGCCGACCATGCATCGTGCCCGTGACATCTCAGCGGTTATTCTGGATCAGTTTAACAATCATGAGCTGGATGAAGTTTACGTAGTATATACACGAATGGAAAATGCAGTTCAGTCAGAGGCAGAAGTGTTAAAACTTCTTCCACTCGAGAGAGGGGACTTTGGCGAAATGAAGATGCCTTTGAATATGTATCGCGAGGAAATCGAACTAAATCCATCTCCTATGGATGTCATGAACAGTATTGTACCAAGTTATATCAACGGTATGATCTACGGATGTCTGGTTGAGGCTTATGCCAGTGAGCATAATGCCCGTATGATGGCAATGAAGTCAGCAACAGACAGTGCACAGGATCTGATCAAAGATCTGTCAATCCTCTATAACAGAGCAAGACAGGCTGCGATCACACAGGAGATCACAGAGGTTTGTGCCGGCGCAAGAGCTCAGCAGAAGAAGAGTTAAAATGTCGAGATGCGTTACAGACAGCAGGTTGTTGCAGTTTGTAATGACTGAAATATAGAAAGAGAGAGAGAACATGAATAAAGGACGAATTGTACAGGTTATGGGACCTGTCGTTGACGTAGTGTTTGAAAACGGTGATCTTCCTTTTATCAAAGATGCTCTTGAAGTTGATAATAATGGAAAGAAATGCATCATGGAGGTTGCACAGCACCTTGGAAATAATGAGGTGCGCTGCCTGATGCTTGCTGCAAGTGAAGGACTTTGCAAAGATATGGAAGTTACTGCAACAGGAGCCGGTATTCAGGTTCCTGTCGGCGAGCAGACACTTGGAAGATTATTTAATGTACTCGGCGAGACAATTGATAACGGAGAGCCGATTACAGATTCTAAAAAATGGGTAATCCACAGACAGCCGCCTACATTCGAGGATCAGAGCCCGGTAGTAGAGATCCTTGAGACAGGTATTAAAGTTATCGACCTTCTTGCTCCTTATGCAAAAGGTGGTAAGATTGGTCTGTTCGGTGGTGCCGGTGTAGGTAAGACCGTGCTGATTCAGGAATTGATCCGTAACATTGCAACAGAGCATGGCGGATATTCCATTTTTACAGGAGTTGGAGAGCGTTCCCGTGAGGGTAACGATCTCTGGACAGAGATGAAAGAATCCGGAGTACTGGAGAAAACAGCCCTGGTATTCGGACAGATGAATGAGCCACCTGGAGCTCGTATGCGTGTCGCTGAGACAGGACTTACAATGGCAGAATATTTCCGTGATGAGCAGCATCAGAACGTGCTTCTCTTTATCGATAATATTTTCCGTTTTACACAGGCTGGATCTGAGGTATCAGCTCTTCTTGGACGTATGCCTTCAGCCGTAGGTTATCAGCCGACACTGGCAACAGAAATGGGTGAACTTCAGGAGCGTATCGCATCTACAAAGAACGGTTCTGTAACATCGGTTCAGGCAGTATATGTACCGGCCGACGACCTGACAGACCCGGCTCCGGCAACAACATTTGCCCACCTGGATGCAACAACCGTACTTTCCAGAAAGATCGTTGAGCAGGGTATTTATCCGGCCGTAGATCCGCTGGAGTCAAGCTCCCGTATCCTGGAAGCAGACGTTGTAGGAGAAGAACATTACGAAGTAGCCAACAAGGTGATCGCAATTCTTCAGAAATATAAAGAACTGCAGGATATCATTGCAATCCTTGGTATGGAAGAGCTTTCAGATGAGGATAAGGCAACTGTTATGCGTGCAAGAAAGATTCAGAAATTCCTGTCCCAGCCATTCTTCGTAGCAGAGACATTTACAGGAATTCCTGGAAAATATGTACCATTAAAAGAGACAATCCGTGGATTTAAGATGATCATCGATGGAGAGATGGATGCTTATCCGGAAAACGCTTTCTTCAATGTCGGAACAATTGATGATGTAATTGCCAAGGCAAAAGAGATGGAAGAAGAGTAATTGTTGAAATAGGAGAATGTGCATATGGATACATTTGGTCTGAAAATCATAGCAAGTGATGGTGTATTCTACGAAGGTCGTTGTAAGAAGCTGATCATTCCGGCTCCGGATGGAGAAAAGGGAATTCTTGCAAATCATGAGAATATGGTAATCGCTGTGAATGTCGGAGTTGCACATATGAGTCTGGACGGCGAAGAATGGAAAGACATTGCAGTGGGCGTTGGATTTGTTGAAATCGTAAACAACCGAGTTACACTGATTGTTGATACAGCCGAGAAACCAGAAGATATCGATGTGCGACGAGCACAGGAGCAGAAAGAGCGTGCAGAGGAAAGGTTACGTCAGCAGCAGAGTATCCAGCAGTATTATCATACGCAGGCATCTTTGGCAAGAGCGATGAACCGACTTCGTGTTTCACAGGATAAAAAGTGGAATTTATAGATTTCGAGAGCATGTAGATGTGCAGAGATCAGAAGTACCTGCAGGATATATCATTTAATTATAGAAGAGGGACAGATTTTCCGGAATGGGAAATCCCCCTCTTTTTTACATTTAAAAGTGAACTGCGAAACTTTTTTGTATTGCATTTTAATTCGTAGTATAATACAATAAACTTATCTGAGTGTCTAAAATTATAGAAAGACAGAGGAAAAACGATATGAGTGATAGAAAGAAGCCACGTTCTCTCTCAGAAATCGTAAATGATGTACTTCGTGCGGTACGTGATTATTATGATTCAGAATACGTGTACTATATTGAGAAAGAGTATGGGGATATTGAGACCATCTTTGAGTGGTGTGCAGAGAATGTTCCATGGCAGAGAGATAAGATAAAGATGCTTCCGGAAGAACAGCAGCCAAAGTGGATGAAGCAGGAGATTACAAATTCAACAGAGGCCGATTACAGTGTGAGTTTGCAGCTGGATGAGAATACAGTAGCAATTCTTGCAGCAGTTGGAGTTCACCGGGGCGGATGTGATGTTGGATTGCTTCGTACGGTGATTCCGTATATACCGCAGGCAATCACTCTTCATAAACTCCAGAAACAGCAGGAGTATCTCAGTTATCATGATAATCTGACAGGAGTACTTAACAGAAATAGTTTTGTTGCATATCTGGATCATGTGGAACCGGAAGAATTGAAGACATTGGGAGCTCTTTCTGTAGACATTAATGGACTGAAGAATTTTAATAAAGAATTTGGCAGAGATTATGGAGATGAAGTTGTCACCAGAGTTGGTGAAGTGCTTTCGGAGTATTTCCATAATGGTAATGTATACAGAATGACAGGCGATGAGTATCTGGTTCTTGTAGAGAACGCTTCATATGAAGATTTCACACAACAGGTACATGGTGCATATACAAAGCTTGAGAACATAAGTCTGGGACTGGTTTCAGTAGGGTATGCCTGGGGAAAAGTAGACATAGATGTGAATGGTCTTGTGATCAGTGCAGAGAATATGATGCGGGAAGAGAAAAAGAAGTATTATAAAAATCTGCGTAAAGGTCATCACGAGCCAATCATCAAAAAGGATCTTCTGGAGGATATTGAACAGAAGAATTTTATTGTATGTCTAGTACCGAAGATTGATGTGCAGACCGGAGAAATTGCAGGTGCTGAAGCGATTGTCAGATATCATCATAAGGATCTTGGAATTATGGATCCGGGAAGATATATTAATCTTCTGGAAGAGACAAGGTTGTCACATTATCTCGATCTCTATATATTTGAACAGGTATGTCAGATCCTTCATAAGTGGGAGACAGAAGGAATCCAGATGGTGCCGATTTCAGTAAACTTTGCAGGTGAAACATTGAGGCAGGAGAACATTGCGGATCAGATGAGTGCGCTGATTGAGAAATATCAGGTATTATGCGAATATTTGGAAGTAGAAGTATCCGAATCTTATACAGATACGAATCAGGAGATGCTGGCGGCATCATGCAGTAAGATCAGAAAAGCGAATGTCCGCGTAGTATTGGATCATTTCGGAGCTAAGAATTCCAGCTTTTCGATTCTGTCCATTATGGATTTTGATGGATTGAAGCTGGATGAGAGCCTGATTACAAATCTGGTTGGAAACAGAAGAAGCAGAGTAGTAGCAAAAGCCGTAATTGATATTTGTCATCAATTGGGATGTTCTGTTCTTGCGGAGAGTGTTGAAACACAGGATCAGCTGAATGTTCTTCAGGAATTAGGATGCGATTATGCACAGGGAACATTATTTAATAAACCGATCAAAGTGGAGACATTTGAAGTGCGATATCTGAAGGAATAGAATGATCTGCCGGGGGAATGAAACGGAAAAGATTCTAAATATTACAGAGGATAAGATGAAAAATACAGATGGAGTTGAAATTAAATAAGATGAATAAAGCATTGTTTAGAGACAGAGCAAAGAAACTGATGATTACGGGTGCTTTGGCAGGAGTAATTGCAGGAGTGGCAATTACTTCAGGAATCTCCTCAATTACATTGAAAAAAGCTGAAAAGAAGCTGGAAATCAGCAATGCAAAATTACAGGAGCAGACAAAGAAGAACGAAGAACTGCAGACAGAGTTAGACAGAGAAGAAGTAACAGAAAATACTGCAGAGTTGCTGGCAAGTGATGATGACCGGTGGTGTCTTGCACTTGTGAATGAGAAGCATCCATTGGATACTTCTTATGTGCCGGCGAATTTAACGGAGATAAGTGATGGAAAACAGGTAGATTCCAGGATGGCAGACAGTCTGAATAAGATGCTGGATGATGCGAAGAAGGCAGGACTCAGCATGTATGTGACATCAGGATATCGTTCTTATGAGAAGCAGAGAGATGTCTTTAATACGACGATGCAGGACTGGATCAATCAGGGATATACACCGTTAAATGCGTATGATGAGACAAAAAAATCAGTTGCAATTCCAGGAACAAGCGAGCATGCAACTGGTCTTGCAGTTGACATTATGTCGACAAAGTACGGGGAGCTTGATGAGAAACAGGGGGATACAGAAGAGCAAAAGTGGTTGATGGAACATTGTTCAGAGTATGGTTTTGTTCTTCGGTTTCCGCAGGATAAATCTGATATTACAGGAATTGTATATGAGCCGTGGCATTATCGTTATGTGGGAGTAGATGCTGCAAAAGAGATGACAGAGAACGGACTTACTTTGGAAGAATATGTTTCTGCAAATTAAGTGAAAAACTGTTCTGATCGACAGATAAGAGAGAAGTATAAATAATACATAAGGAGGAGAAGTAAATGGAAGATTTAACATTTGGAGAACAGGTGAAAATCGTCCTGGGAAGAAAGGGAATGACGATCAAAGAACTGGCGGAGACAATTGAGAAAGAGACAGGAAAGAAGATGTCCCGTCAGAATTTAACACAGCGTCTTGGAAGGGATAATTTTCAGGAACAGGATATGAGATTGATCGCATCCATTCTCGGCTGTCCGTTTCAGCTGAGTATCATGTCAGGAGAGATTACAGAGAGCGCAGCCGGACGTATCAGGAAGCAGGAAGTAAAATGGAATGAACAGGAACAGCCGGAAGAGAGCTTTTCAGAGGAAACGGTGGAGACAGAGAAGGAAGAACAGCAGCTTACAGGTGAAGAACGTGACATGACGATCGGTGAGATTTATGATATGCATGAAGAACTTGCTGAACTTGAAAAGAATGCAGTAGAAGCAGAGCAAACAGAAGATGTCAGAGAAGATCTTCAGGAAGAAGAGGAATATAAGGAAGAGCTTCAGGAAGTGCCGAAATCAGATCAGGAAGAAGACAACTCTGTGGAACCAGAAGTTTCCTATACGGAAGATTATGATCAGCCGGCAGAGGAAGAAGCAGAACCATATGAAGAAGCAGAAGTTACATCCTATGAGACACAGCCGGTAGAGCCGGTGCAGGAAGAGGCAACATACGAAGAGCCTGTACAGGAAGAAGTTGGAGACATTAATCCATACACAGGAAGAGAATATGAATCCAACAGCGTACGTATGCATCCGAAAAGAATTGGATATGTGCAGGTTTATGACCGTGCAAATCATAAATGGACAGATATGACAGAATGGGCATTCCTCGGATATCAGGAACGCAAGAAAGTACTTCTTGGAGAGGATTACGAACCGCCAATTTATCTGGATTAAAATTAAAATTGATAGAGAAAAGAAGTGCATCCGCTGTGAACGCTTCCTTTCTCTATCTTTTTCCTTTCTTTTTAAGAATCACATTAAGTATCGACACCAGTGACCGAAAGATTCAGAGTTTTCACATTCATCTTCGGTAAGTCCCAGAATAGAGATGTAAGAACTGGTAAATTGAGGAAAGCCGAACAAGTTAGCCATATGTGCTTCTCTGGGATCGTAAAGACCGGGAACGCCAAGCCAAAGATGATCCTTTTCTTTGATCAGGAGAAGGTGATGATAATTATGACAGCCATGCAGAAGAAAACTATTGTTGGCAAGTGGCCAGAATCTGCGCGGAAGTGTGGAAATCTCTGCGTGTGTGATTTTTCTGGCTTGAATTGTAGCGTCCTGAATTGCAGTCTCCTCAGTTGGTGTCACCTCAGTTGGTACCTCTTCAGTTGAAGCAGCATCAATAGAAGCGTCAGATAATGCTGCTTCGGATACAGTCTCAGATACAGTGTCTTCTGTTATGAGGGATTCTTCCGAAAGGGATGGATTCTCAGGTTCAGAGGATAAACTCTCTTCTGTTGATAAAGAGCAATCAGAAAAAGAATAAAAATCCGGCAGAGGTACAGCGGAGGCAATCCAATGCTGTGATCGATTCTTGGTGATGGAGAAAATAATGAACCCATCAATGTGTTTAAGAGTTCTTTTATGTGGAAAACGTTCCCCGGAAATGACCAGTTGTGTGGATAAGTTCTGACCAGAGCACTGAAGAAGTGCAACCGGAGAACCTGTAAGTGTTTGATTTTCGAGAATAAATGCATGGACTTCCAACTGTTCTCCAGGGACAATCGGAAGATTTTTAACATGAAGTGTTAAGAGATAAGAATAATTATGTGATGAAATTTGTAGAAAACCAAGATTTCTGCGGCGGCAGCAGGATTCGTATTCATATAAATAATAACTTCCCGGATTCATAGCAAGCCCCTGAAAAGAATTTTTCTATATAGTTTATTCAGAATGAAAAGGAATATTAATGCTATTTTTATACAATAACCGAAAGGAAACAAAATGAGGATGACAACGGATGAAAAATATATGCGTGCGGCCTTAAAACAGGCAGAGAAAGCGTATAATCTGGGAGAAACCCCGATTGGTTGCGTGATCGTTCATGAAGATAAGATTATTGCACGCGGTTATAACCGACGGAATACAGACAAGAATCCACTGGCACATGCTGAGGTCGCAGCAATCAAGAAAGCAAGCAAAAAGCTTGGTGACTGGCGTCTGGAAGAATGTACATTGTATGTGACATTAGAGCCATGTCAGATGTGTGCAGGTGCAATTGTCCAGTCCCGTATACCAAGAGTGGTTGTCGGGTGTATGAATCCGAAAGCAGGATGTACAGGTTCCATTCTGAATCTACTGGATATCCAGGCATTTAACCATCAGGCAGATCTTACAACAGGTGTATTGGAAGAAGAATGCAGCCAGTTGATGAAGCAGTTTTTCAGAGAACTCAGGGAAGCCAGGAAGATGAAGAAAAAAGCAGAAGCACAGAGTCTGTAACACAGAGGTATAAAATCATGTGGAATCTTGTGCAAAAGAAAGAGCAGCATACTTGACAAGCATTCATTTATCATGTAAAATAATAATCCGTGCAGCCGGGGTGGTAGCGGTACCTTGAACCTGCAATCCGCTATAGCAGGGGTGATATTGCGCAGAGGGCGACAGTCTGCAGGGCTGCCCCCGGAAAGTGACGTTGACGTCTGGGTCTCACGCGACGGGACTCTGTGAACCGTGTCAGGTCGGGAACGGAGCAGCACTAAGCAGAACCTCTCGGGTGCCGTGAGGGTGCCTGGGCTGAGTTAACTACCGGGGTAACGCTTGTGGGCCAAGTTCGAAGCGCAATGCACGTAAAAATGAATAGAATGGTATTTATATTGGAAACGATACATTCCCTCCGGAATGATGAACGAACAACACAATCTGTTACGCTTATCATGATAGGAGGATTTTTTTTATGCCAAAAAATAAGTTTCAAGAAGTAATTTTCACAATCATGATGGTTTTTGTCATGGTTTATGCAATGATCTGCTACAACATCTCCCTGAATATGGGAGGAATGAGTAATGAGGTCTTTCTGGCAGCATTCCATGAACTTATCATCATGGGACCGATTGCTTTCATTCTGGATTTCTTTCTCGTAGGACCGATTGCAAAGAAGAAAGCATTTATGATCGTGAACCCACAGAAAGATAATCCGTTTATGATCGTGCTGGCGATATCCGTTTTATCCATCATTGGAATGTGCCCGCTGATGAGCCTTGCAGCAACACTGCTCTTTAAGGATGCAGGAAATCAGATGATTGCTGTGTGGTTCCAGACAACAGTATTCAATTTCCCAATGGCATTCTTCTGGCAGTTGTGCTTCGCAGGACCGATTGTCAGAAAATTATTTGGGGTTATTTTCCGTGAGGAGCAGAAAGAAGAGGTGGCTTTTGATTAAAGCTGCAAAATAAGGGAAAGCTATCATACGATAATCTGATACAATTTGTGTTGTTATCGTAAGTGATAGCTTTCCCTTTACTGTTCACTCCCGTGTCAATCACTCCGCTGATTGACACGGAGGATGCATGTTTTGACTTGAATGCATCTCGCCCCATCGCCAAAGGCGATTTAAAATGGCGAGATGCGTTGCTGGTCGCACATCGTGTGAACAGTAACAGCTTTCCCTTTTTTGTTATATACACAACTTCACATATCTTGACATTTCTCACATCTTCATTCAGAATAGAAAGGTAAGACCTAAAAAGGAAAATGTTTACAAATATACATTATTGACAGGAAAAGAGGTTTATAAAAAGATGAAGATTTTGCTTGCAGCGGTGAATGCAAAGTACATCCACTCAAATCTTGCGGTATATTGCCTGCGCGCATATGCAAAAGAGCAGCATCCGGCTAGCAATATTACAATTTCTGAATATACGATCAATCAGCCATTTGATGAGATTTTGATGGATATTTATAAGCAGGCACCAGATGTTCTCTGCCTTTCCTGTTATTTATGGAATGTGACAGAAGTAGGACAATTGATACAGGAGATTCCAAAGATTCTGCCGGATACGAAGATTTGGCTTGGAGGTCCGGAAGTTTCTTATAATGCAAGAGAAGTTCTGGAAAAATATCCAATGACAGAAGGTATCATGCGCGGAGAGGGTGAAGAGACTTTTGCAGAACTTGTGGCATATTATGAAGGTCGTGGTGCAGCTGAGTTGATCAATATTCAGGGAATCACATTTCGGGAAAAGGAAAAACAGATTGCTGCGACACCGTTTCGACAGATCATGGATCTGAGCAAAGTACCGTTTGTCTATGGGGATATTGAGAATTTTAAGAACCGTATCATTTATTATGAGACGAGCAGAGGCTGTCCATTTTCCTGTAGTTATTGTCTTTCTTCAATTGATAAATGTCTTCGATTCCGTAATCTGGAACTTGTGAAGAAAGAACTGCAGTTCTTTATTGATCATGAAGTGCCACAGGTTAAGTTTGTTGACAGAACATTTAACTGTAAGCATGATCATGCGATGGCAATCTGGAATTATATCAAAGAGCATGATAAAGGGATTACAAATTTTCATTTTGAAGTGGCAGCAGATCTTCTGAATGAGGAAGAGATTGAATTGATCCGGAGTTTGCGTCCAGGACTTATTCAGCTGGAAATTGGAATTCAGTCAACGAATAAACAGACGATCAAAGAGATCAACCGTTCCATGAATCTGGAAAAAGTACGTGATAAAGTAGCAAGGATTCATGAGAAGGGAAATGTGCATCAGCATTTAGATTTGATTGCAGGTCTTCCATATGAGAATTATGATAGTTTTGCTCATTCTTTTAATGAAGTTTATGCTATGGAACCGGATCAGTTTCAGCTTGGATTTCTGAAAGTACTGCATGGATCTGTGATGCATGAGAAGATGAAAGAGTATGAGCTGCTTTGCCAGAATCGTCCGCCGTATGAAGTGCTTTCAACAAAATGGCTTCCATACAGTGATGTGATCCGTCTGAAGAAAGTAGAAGAGATGGTGGAAGTTTACTATAACAGTTTTCAGTTTAGTCATACGATGAGACTTCTTGTGGAATTGTTTCCATCCGCATTTTCCATGTATGAGAAAATGGGCGATTATTATGAGAAGAAAGGCTTGTTTGGGTTGAATCATTCAAGACTTACTCGCTATGAGATATTGTGGGACTTTGTAGAATCAGAATTAGCAGAATTCACATGTTCGGAGAAAATGCAGAAGAAAGAAGCGGATTTTAAAGAGAAGGTGCTTGAAAGCATGACTTTAGATCTTTACCTGAGAGATAATGTGAAGAATCGTCCGGCATTTCTTGGAGAGAGCAAAGTAGAAAAAGATGTAGCGTCTGAATTTTATAAGAAAGAGGCAGAAGAGCACAAGTATCTGAAGGATTATGAAGGATACGACAGCCGCCAACTGCGAAAGATGACTCATCTGGAGCGATTGAATGGAAAGTTGCATCTTTTTGATTACAGACATAGAAATAAGCTGAATCAGGATGCGGCGATTTATATAATAGAGGACTAGTATAGCGTTGCAGATATTAGAAAGATATTTGCATATGGTTTTGTTAATGGAAATGGAGAAAAAAGATGAATTTTTATGATAAAAAAGTAAGACGTTTGGTGTCAATTATTATTCTGGTGGTTATTGTTGCAATGGTTGCAACGATGGTGATTCCATATCTGGTCTAAGGAGAGTGTAATGCGGACAGGGAGAGTAACGCAGACGATCTGGAATCGTTCTGTAAAGAAACAGATCCAAAAAGGAAACAGGAATTCAACAGGAAAAACTGCGTGGGAAGAAAGTAGTTCCGAACTGATATCTGACGAAAAGGATTTTGTCTGGAGCAGCGCTTCAGTAAGCGGAAAAGCACCGGCACAGGTGAAATATGCAGTGATTAAAGCAGCAGGAGATCTTGCGGCAAAGAGAGTCAGATCAACAGCGGTTTCAGTACAGATTTTGTTTCCTGAAAGTTCTGACGAGCAGGAATTAAAAGATATTATGAGAATCCTGACAGAGATTTGTGAGGAGACAGGACTTGCCATTACCTGTGTACAGGCTGAAAGTGCAGAGTATGTTTTGCGGACAGTGATTCAGATTACTGCTGTCGGCGTGAAAGAAAACTCAAAACAGCAGATGAAAAAATGGGTTTCGGGAACGGAAATCATTCTTTGTGGCTATACGGGATTGGAAGGAACACTGCGATTGGTTGAAGAGGCAGAAGCAGATCTTCGCACAAGATTTACACCGTCCTTTATAGAAAAAACAAAGCGTTGCAAGGAAGCACTTATACTTCCAGAGCAGGCTTTACAGCTTCCAGAAGAAGCGAAGAGCAGACAGTGTGGGGATGGAGGTGTACTCTGCGGATTATGGGAACTTGCAGAGGCAGAAAAGATAGGGTTTGAGATTGATTTTTCAAAACTTGCACTTAAGCAGGAAACGGTGGAAATCTGTGAATTCTTTCAGCTGAATCCATATCTTCTCACATCAGCCGGAAGTTATCTTGTGCTGACAGAGCATGGAGAAGAGACATTGGAAAGCTTGAAGAATGCAGGTGTTCCGGCAGTAAGGATCGGATTTGTAAAAGAACAGAATGCAAGAACACTTGTAAATGGAGAAGAAACCCGTTATCTGGATCGTCCGGCACCGGATGAACTGAGCCGCTGGTGGAAAGAACGAAAAGAATCAGAAGAATAAGAAGATAGAAGAGGCGATAATTATGTTAAACATTGTACTTTATGAGCCGGAAATTCCGGCAAATACAGGGAATATCGGAAGAACCTGTGTAGCAACAGGGACAAGGCTTCATTTGATCGAACCATTGGGATTTAAGCTGAATGAGAAATCATTAAAGCGCGCAGGCATGGATTACTGGAAAGATCTAGATGTGACGACATATATTGATTATCAAGATTTCCTTGAAAAGAATCCGGGAGCTAAAATCTATATGGCAACGACAAAAGCGCATAAAGTCTACACAGATGTAGAGTATGAACCGGATTGCTATATTATGTTCGGAAAAGAGAGCGCGGGAATCCCGGAAGAGATTCTTGTAGAGCATGAGGAAGACTGTATGAGAATCCCGATGAATGGAGATATCCGCTCATTGAATCTTGGTAATTCGGTGGCAATTGTGTTGTATGAAGCACTGCGACAGAATGGATTTGCAGGAATGAATTTAAGTGGAGAACTGCATGAACTTCATTGGAAATAAAGTGAAAAAGGAACAGGGTCAAATCCAGTTATAAAAGATTTGATCCTGTTTCTTTTTGGTTTGTTTTCTATTTTTATTTGGATTCGCTTTCCATATAATTAGTTAAATGGCAAACCGTAAGAATATGTGGTGGTTCTTATGGTTTGTTTTTTAGAAAAAATTATACATAATCACGGGCAATCATTATAAATTCATTCATGTTGTGAACTATCCGACCATTGTTTAGAATTTTTGCTTCAAAAGGAGCTCTCCCAAAGTCCATAATGTGCCTTAAATTGATTGTCAGATCTTTTTGAGAAGCAATTTGCAAGATCCATTTTGCACAATTGTCGCCACAGGAGGAGGCATTAAATACCCGATTATTCGTATCGAATGCCATAAGCATCAGTGTTTTTACACCACCGGATAAATTGACTGGTGGTATTGGACCAAGAACTGGACTATCTATTAGATGAGAGCTGACAACAACTGATTTGTCAATATCTTTAATCATTTCAACAGATAGTGGATCAGTAATCCATTCATCTTCGTATGTGTTATCAAAATAGGTAGGAGGATAGAAAATAGTATCTTCCTTATCTCCTAAATGGATATTTAGCATGTGAAATCCTCCATATATTATATAGATATATAGGCGTTTCGCAAACGCCTAAGTATTATATTTGTAAGCGAGGAGAGATTTAATATGGGAAAGATTTATCAAATTTATTCAAAACATAAAAAAGATTATGATGTATTTCAAGTAAGAAAATGCGGGATAGAATCATTGAAGAATACAATAGAGATTCCAGATATAGTGGAAGAGCGAATTGCTATGGTATATGAAGAAATATTAAAAAAGGGAAATATGAGAAGAAAGTGACAATTTGTATATTTTACGAGAAAAACATGGATATTTTCTTGATGCATGATAATGAATTCATTAAAATAATGTAAAAATATATCTCGTGCTTATTTGAAATTATGATTTAAATGAGAATAAAGCAAAAGTTGGTAGAAAATTATATCTTTGTAATTTACTTTAAAAAGGTGTAATTAGTGAAATAAATTAATTATAGATTTAATGAATTTAGATTTAATATATGGTATTATTAATAGCAGATAATAAGAAATTATCCTATATTCAATATACTACATGGAAAAGGAACATTCAATAATGAAAACAATTATTTGGCAACAAAGTGATGTGGTTGTAGATAGAGAAATTGAATCTGATAAGATTTTAAAAATGATTGGTGAAAATTGGGATAAAAAAACTATTCATTATATTTGTTCGGAAACAGCTATTGGAAAAACTTCCTTAATTACAAAAGTAATTGAAAAATATGACAAAGATGATTGTGATATCATCAGAATAAAAACAAAACCATGTAATGATGATAGCAGCGATATTGCATGGTACTATTTACAGGAAATATTTGATGGTATTACAAAATATTTTGAAAAATTGGAAGAAGAAAATGGTTATGCGTTAACACTTGATAATTTCTTGAATGAGTATAATGATGATAGTGTAAACCGTACTCGTCTAGCCTCTGCTTTGGAAACATTGTTTAGTTCGGATTCAAGGAAAGGACTGTTTAAAAATATATGTTATTTGCTATTAAAAAAAATTTTTAAATTGAATGAATATTCTACAGAGGAAATTAAGCATGATATTTCTGTAAATTCTGTGCTTGTGAAGATAAATTATATAAATTATGTTTTGAAAAATAGAAAAGTTTTATTGATAATTGATAATTTTCAAAATATTGATAACCAGTCATTAAGTTGCTTTAGAGAGTGGATAAATGATACTGAATCAAACACTTATTTTATATTGGAATTTACACGTATTCCTCATTCAAACAAATTTAATAAACAAAGAGATTATTTCACTGAATTGGGGGCAAATGTTATTCAAACAGAATTAAATCCAATTGATAAGACATATGTTATAGATGTCATTCATAGAAATGTAAAAAATTTGTCTGATGACATGGCATTTAATATAAATGTTATAAATCACTATGAGGAAATATCCTTAGGAAATTTAAGAGAATTGATAGATTATTCTGTAACATATGAACCTCCAGAAGAGAGTAGTGAAAATGAAAATAATGATATTGCGAATGGCACTTATCAGATTTTGCATAATATTAACAATCAAGAAACTCTTGCTCTGCTAAGTTTGATAATATTTCACAGAGGAAAGATAAAAAGAAAATATGCTGAAAAAATCCTCTTCCCAGAACTTGATATTTTAAATGCAATAACTGAATTGTTAGAATTAAACCTGATAGAAGAAACAAATACTTATTATGAGCTAAAGCATGCAAGTATTATTGATCAATGGGAAAAACATATTGAGGAATTTGAACAAATTAATACCGTTGTTTATGGACGAGCAAAAACATATTACTTAGGGTATTTGGAAAGTTCTAATATTAATGAAAGCAATGAAGCGTGGATTAGACTATTATATTTATACTCAAAAGTTGAACCATTTGAAATAAAAAAACTATTACCACAATTAGAAAATCAAATTATAATATCGATTTCTCCAGAAGATTCATGGGATTATATTAAACAATTATATGACATTATTAAAGATGATATAGCCCAAAATAAAGAAGTACTCTTTAGATTACTTGAAATATGTTATAAATTGGAATTATATGCTAATGGCTATGAAATATTATGTTATTTAGAGAATTCCGGTCAACTTTCTGAAAGTAAATTGCTTTTGTTACATAAATTGTCATATCTTTCAGCGCTGGATCAACATGAAATTGTTGTTGAATTATTTGAGAGTATAAAGCCTAAGATATCCCTTGAATCGCGTATTGGCTTAAATATGATGCTAGCATGTTTGAGTAGTTACAGATATACAGGACAAATCTCAGAATGTTTGAAAATACACAACAAAATTTTGACTAATTCTATATATAAATCATATGATGAATATGCAATTTTCCTTAGATTAACAAACATTTATTTACCTAATAAAAAAGCTTTAAAATATGCTAAACAAAGTGTAGAATTATTTGCTAAACAGAATAATATGTATCAAAAAGGAAAATCGCAGATTACTTATGCAAAACTATTAGCTGGATTAGGCAAAAATAAAAGAGCTTTAAATATTTTAAGACAAGCCGAGGAATCATTAGAAAATCATCCAATACGTGGAAATATTTTGTGGATTGATGAAGCAGATATATTAATGGATCAAGGAATTCATGATGATCAAGTATGGGATTTGCTGCAAAAATCGGAATTTACAGCGGTTATACCATATGACAAACTTGCAATAATTATAGTTAAACTTGCATGGTGTTATGAAAATAACCAGTTTGCAAAAGCAAAGCTCTTAATAGAAAGAGGTGAAAATATCATTACATTAGAACCCGATCACCATATACATGCTCTATTTTACTATAATGCATATGCTGTATTGAATAAATCTGGTGAAATAAACAGAAGTCAAATTTATTATAACAAAGCATATGCATTAAAAGAGTATAGTCGTTACATAAAAGCACGTATAGATAGACCGAAAACAAGAGAAGAAAAAAATCGTATAAAGCATCCTTGGTACATAATCTACTTATCATTTTGGAATCATGATATTGAAAATATTAGTGAATAAGCAGTTATGCTTATTCACTAATATTAGGATATATAAGCTCATCTAAATATCTTGTCACAATAGAACCCCAACAGACATATTTCATATAGTAATCCATATCGTGTAATGGTTTATTTAGTACAAAATGTTCCAAATAGGTTTCTATATAGTTAAAAGAAGCTATTACTGAAAAGATACCTGATCCTGCAAAACGTACATTTAATTCAATAAAATAATATTCCCCATTATTAACTTTAAAATCTAAATTACAAAATCCAGGTAATTTATATAAATTGCAGATATCCTTTGTAATTGTAATAATTGTCTCATCATAAACAATCTGACTTCTGAAAGCTGTCCCATCTTTAATTTCAATAGTTTTTCGAGGAATTATTAATTTAGGAATCCCCTCTTTGTCAGAAAAAACATCAACAATTATAGTATCTCCTTCTATATAAGGTTGCACAAAATAATCTGGATGAAAATGATTTTCTATATATTCTGCTTTTTCTAAGTCTACAATATATATTCCAAGACTATTTACAGAATTTCTCTTACGGAAAATTACTTTCTTCTCATTAAACAGATTATTGCAAATACGAGGAACCTGTATATTATTTTTCATTAACTCTTGTGTGGCCTTAAGTTTATCCTTAAACAATGCTACAGTTTCATAATCGGCCAAAAAGAAGTTTGTTTTTATTTGATTACCATATTTGGATAGTAATACCGCTTCTGCATCTGAGGCAGGTATTAATAGATCAATGTTTTCTTTTTTATTTATATCATTTAAAAAATTGATATATTCTTTCTCCTGTGTTATAGGTGGTGCCTGATAATATTTGTCAACTAATAGACTCCCTGCGCATTCCCCCTTTTTATAAATATCAGAACCAATGATTATAATATCATATTTTTTTATTCGACTTAATACTTTAATAAGTGACAATGAATTTGTACTATGTATATTATTGATTTGTATTTTCATTTAGTCTTCCTCCGAGGATAATTTCTTATTATCCTCGGAGGAAGACTAAATGAAAATACAAACCATTACAGATATGATAGGTAATACGCCATTACTAAAAATAGATGATAATGTAGAATATTATGCCAAAATAGAAGGAAATAATTTATTTGGTAGTATTAAAGATAGAGCTGCGAAATATTTAATGGAAAATGCGTATAAAGACGGAATTATCAAGAAAGATACGGTTATTATAGAATCATCATCAGGAAATTTTGGAGTTGCTCTGGCTGGAATATGTAAAATAAAAGGGAATCCTTTTATTTGTGTGGTTGATCCGAATATAACAGAATCAAATAGAAAAATCATTGAATTATTAGGAGCTAAAATTGTTATTGCTCATAAAGCAGATGCTAATGGAAGTTATGTTCAGAATAGAATACAAATTGTAAAGAATTATGTTATGAATTATACAAATATATACTGGACAAATCAATATGAAAATGAATATGTTTGGAAGGCATATTACTCTTTGGGAGAGGAATTGCGTGACGAAATGGAGCAAATAGATTATTTATTTGTTGCTGTTAGTACTTGTGGAACTTTGGCAGGTATATCTCAAAAAATAAAAGAGTATTTTCCTAACTGCAGAATCATTGCTGTTGATATTGTAGGTTCTCAAATTTTTGAACAAAGTACTCGAAAAAAACATGTCTCAGGGATAGGAGCTGGGATACTTCCTTCAAATTTGCTATCTGCTAAATATGATGATTATATGATTATTGAGGAAGTAGATGCTATATCAGAGTGTAATAAACTATTATCAAAAGGAATTATTGTAGGAGCCTCGAGTGGAGCAGTAGCATATGCTATTCAAACTTATACAGGGTATTTAAACGATTTGGAGCATAAAAAAATAGTTGCTATCTTCCCGGATAGAGGGGAAAGATATTTAGATACAATATATGATAAAGAATGGGTTAATAAGATTCAACAGTAAAATTTAACATACGATTTGATTAATAAATACAGTCTTGAAGTCACCGCTTCAAGACTGTTGTAATAAACAATTATATTTGGTTTACTATATTCATATTTTTACGAGGATGTTTTGATTCAAGAATAGTTTTTTGTTTTGCTGTAGCAACATGTGTGTATATTTCTGTAATATTTATAGAACTGTGTCCAAGCATTGTTTGGATATAACGTATGTCAACGTTTTCTTCTAAAAGTAGTGTGGCAAAGGAGTGTCGAAACATATGGGGCGTAATATGCTGTTCGATATTTGCAAGGCGGCAATATTTGTTAATCATTACTCTTACAGATTGATCGGACAAAGGATTTCCTATATTATTTACAAAAAAATAGCCACATGCTTGAATTGCATTATTGTATTCAGAGCAATATTTGTTTAATACGGCAAGAACATGTTCATCACATATATTAATTAATCGTTCTTTTGCGCCTTTTCCCTTAATTATAATAATATTATTTTGCAAATCCATATTTTGATATGATATTGTACATAATTCAGAAATGCGAATTCCTGTTGCGAATAGGAGTTCTATAACTGCTATATCTCGTAGAGTGATTCTTTTTCTATAGTGACTAGAGGTGTTATAATATTCTTTGTAAATTGTGTTTAGTAATATCTCAATAGTAGGTAGGGGAATAGTTTTTGGTAGAAGGATAGGTTCACGAAATTTTATTTGCAATTTATTAAATGGATTATGGTAGATTATTTCTTTGTATTCAAGATAATGAAAGAAAGCTTTTAGTGAGGCAATCTTTCGTTTTACGGTTTTGGGAGCGTATTGTTGATGTAGCTTTGCGATATATGTCTCTAATATATCTGGTGAGATTTTTATAACCTTAGTTATAGAAAGATATTCAGAAAATTGTAGTAAATCTATACGATAGGCTTTTAGGGTTTTCAGATCTAAACGTTTCTGCAGTTTGCAATAGTCTAAATAATTTTCAATGTTGATTTGTAAATTGTTCATAATATTATCTCCTTGTGTTTGTTTAATTCCAGAGATATATCGTACATTGATTTTTGATCGTGGTAAACAGTTAGAATATAAATGATTTATTAAATTGGTCATATAGATATAAAAAGCAATAAATTTTTATGGCTTTAGGTATATGTGTGTTATAAAAGTGTTAACAGTTAGAAAATAGAAAAAAAGATATCAAATTACATAAAATCGAAATCCTAGAACAGAACGATATAGAGTTAAATAGGCTCTCGGAATCATGAGCCTTCCGACTAAGATTCATTGGTTAGATGAACCTTGAAAAGTAAATATTATCCAGAACGGACATGAAAAGTAATAAATGATGAAAATTGGCGCACTTTTATAGACCTTGCGTCAAACATGGCTTATAATGGTATTGCTTATGAAATTAAGCGGCTTGCTCAAAGAGATCTTTTAGTCGGGAAGTCTTTGGCAAAGTCCATGCATCAAGATGTTGACACATCATGATGGCGAACAGGCGGCAGTACCACATCATAGATGAACGGTATTTGCCGTCTTCTAATTTATAGTCTATTTTTTCACGCTTATTACAACGTTCCGCAGAAGTTCTTGCATTATATTCCAGTTTCCATTTCTCACTGCCACGCGGAGGAGTATTGAAGAGTCTTGGATTATCCTTTAATACAAGATGAACATTTCTTCCATACTTTGCATCAGAACAAGGTTCTATGCAAGTGCAATGAGGTGTACCGCCTTTGGCTGTAATCTTAGGACAACGATATTTGATGCGTCCTTTTCTTGGTTCAACGGCGGCTTGCTTCATAGGAAATCCCTTAGGACATAAAGGAATTCCATCACTGTTTATGGAGATATTATCTTTATAGACAGGAGGTCTGCCACATTTCCAGTTCAGATCAATGAAAGGCGTGATATTGTTCGTTTTACAGTAATCATAGTAAGGCATTGTATCATGTGCTGAATCCAGAAGTAGTTTCGTAACAGTTGCTTCGGGAAGCATCTTTTTCATGGAAAACTGTAGAGCGGTGTCATCACAGACTATTGGACGAACAATCTTTTGGATTTGATTTTGCGAAAAGACAACCTTAACAACGCCTATAAGAAAGTCAAGAAAAACAAAGGGAAAGTGTTGTATGGAAAGTTGAAAGCAGATGTAAGAGATATAATTTCTACATTGTGTGGGTATAAAGATGTAGAGATTATAGATGGCGCAGTATGTGAAGATCATATTCATTTAAGTGTAGCGATTCCACCCAAGTATAGTATTTCAAAATTTATGGGGTACTTAAAAGGAAAGAGCACGCTAATGATATATGACAGACATCCAGAGTTAGAGAGCAAATGGGATAAAGCATTCTGGGCCAGAGGATATTACGTTTCAACAATTGGTAATATTACAGAAGATGCAATAAAGAAATACATAAGAGAGCAGGCAGAAGAATCAAGAAAAGAAGATTCAAGTAGTACCGCTTTATAAGCGGACCAGTAACAATGCTTGCGATATCCGCCCTTTTGGTCGAGCATGTAATCGGCCCTTATGAGGGTCAACTCAAACCATTGAAGTGGTGGTTATGACTTAAAATAATTATTTACCTCCTATCCGATTCTTTTGGAGAGATTCTTCAGATCATCCCCGCCTAGTTTTTTAAGTTTCTGGATTCCTTCTTTATCAAAATTTTGAAAAGTAGAAGCATCGCTCAGTAGCTGCGCTACTCCGTCAGCAAGTTTGCCGGATGCATCTCCGAGTTCCAGCAATGAGGGTGCATTTGGAGATCCGGCAGTCTCCTACATTGATTAAAAGTGTAAAGGAAAAAATATTTGATTAAATTTGTCACTTTTTTAAATTTTGAAACGTTTTATTATAAAAGGAATTGAGTAGTATATTGGGGGAGGAATGTGAAAGGTATGCTTGAACAAGCTTCAGTTGAGGAGATGTTTCAGAAATATGGAGAAATGCTATATAAAATATGTATCGTAATGCTTGAAAATACGTATGATGCAGAAGATACAGTGCAAGATGTATTAATAAAATATATGACAAAAAAGCCTCTTTTTGAAACTTATGAACATGAAAAGGCATGGTTAATTAGAGTTACAATAAATCTTTGTAAAGATAAATTGCGTTTCTATAAACAACATCCATATATAAATATCGAAACAATTAAGACTACATATCCTGAGGATAGTATAGATAATCAGATACTTGCTATCCTTTTAGAATTAACATCTAAATATAAGGAAGTGCTTTTATTGTATTATGTAGAAGGATATAAATGCTTTGAAATAAGTAAGATTTTGAAAATTACGGAATCGACTGTGAAAAAGCGTTTGGAACGAGGTCGAAAATTATTAAAAAAGAAGTTGGGAGTGAATGAGTGTGGATAAAAATTCAATTAAAAGTGCTGTGACTGGAATTGAATTTACTGAAGAATCCAAACAGAGAATTTTTGATGGGATTGAAAGAAGAAAAAATTTGAAACAGAAAATTCACATAAAGAGAATTACAACGGGGATAGTTGCAACTGCCATAGTTTTTTTGTGTGTGTTTACAAATATCTTGCAAAAAAATAAATCAATAATTACAGTTTATGCGATGACGCAAGATGGAAATGAGAAAGGTTCTGTTTTAATACCAGAACATAAAGAAACTTTAAAATTGATGGAAACGCCGGTAGGAAATGGTTATATTTTTCAGATAGATATACCAGAGAATTACATGTATAATTGCAAGTCATTAGAAAAAGAAAATAGTATTTTTACAATTTACCAAAAAGGGGAAAAAATATATTGGATTCCCGAGTCAAATATATTTGAACAAATTTATAGTGGTGAAAATGAGAAGTTGACAAATAGTAGTCCAAATTGTGTGAACGAATGTGAATTTGAAATAGTAGTTTACAATGAAAATAAAGAAATTTCATATGAGGAGGTTATAAAATTTGAATTAGTAAATGGAAAATGTATTGTTACACTAAAAAAGTAAATTACTGTTTGGAAATATCCCATGTATACTTTAGAAAGAGAGAGGATTGATCATGAGAAGAAAAACAAAAGCATTATTTATGGCATTAGGTATGTGTTGTATGCTGCTTACAAATTTTTCTTATGTAATGGCAGCAGATTCCGAGAATACTTCCTCAAAAATGGAAGAAAAATTCGATGGAAAAATTTATAGTGAGAAGGGAGCTTCACTTAATTCATCTTATAGTGAATATAGAGGTACTTGTACTCATATTCCCTGTAATCATGTAACAGATACTGTATGGCAACATAGGCATACTGGTAAGAGGTGCGATGTATATAAAGCAAATGCAACATGGTGTAAATGTTGTAATACTATTTTAAAATTTAATAGTGGTTGGGTGTATTCATATACACATTATGGATGTAACAAATAAATACTTATGGGATATTTCCTAATGGAAATAAAAATATGTTTTGGAGGTAGAATATGAAAATAAAAATTAAATTAATGGTAACTTTTATGGCATTGGTTTTAAGTACTTTTACAGCTATTTCTGTAAGTGCAGCATCAGAAGATCCGTATCAGGCAGTGATTGATAAATTGAATAAAGAGTATTCGATGGATATTCATTTTATGAACTCGGAAGAATTTCGCGCATATTCAATGGAGAAACAGCAAAAGATAGATATTACACCAGAGGAATTCGAAAAGAATTTGAGGGAACAAATTATTGAAAACAACCAGGCTAAAGCTGAAGCTGATAAAAAATTTGCAGAATTAGAAGCGAAGGATATTATTGAAAGTGGAAGTGGAGTTTGTAAACCTAAAAATACAACTAGAGCAACAGCTACTGTTACAAGAGGTAAAGTGGTTCCAGGAGCAACAGTATATCTAAATGCAAAGGTGAGTAATAACCCAGGATATTGGATGTATAGCAGTATCAATTCGGTTCATACAGAGTATATAGTGGGTAATAATTCGAAACCTCCATTTCACGCAAATACATATAATTATAGCTTAATAGATTCCCGAAGAACATGTGCTACAAAGTTATATGGCTATACTTTAGGAGATCATGGTACCATAATTGATAGTAATGCGTATCGGTACGTGGAGTTTTGGGCAGGCAGTGGAATGTAGAAAAAGAATTATAGTAAGTAGGTAATCATCCGTATTATCAAAGTAAGCCGCCCAAGTGGGCGGCTCAATTATTTCTTGCATTTCGTTCGAACTTCATCGGGCAAATCTTTTGACCACGGCAGGAGTTTATCCATCTCTTCTGGCTCTGGGAATACTCCCATTTTTCGAATCCCATCTAATATATAGGTAAGATAATTATACGGTTTCAGTCCATTTAAAAGTGCTGTCTCTGTTATGCTATAAACAATCGCACTTGCATCTGCACCCCATATACTTTTGGCAAACAACCAATTACGACGACCAACAGCAAAATTTTTGATTGCTCGCTCGGCACTATTGTTATCAATACTCAAATGCCCATCATCCAAATACCGACGAAGATACACTTCTTGATTCAATGTATATAAAATAGCATCACCAATAAGGGAAGAACGATCTACAGAATCTTCCATCGAATGCAGCCATTCAAACAGAGCATCTACAACAGGACGGGACTGTTTTTGGCGTTCTTTATATCGTTCTTCAGGTGATTTGTCCCGAATTAATTCCTCAACTTTATAAAGGATTCCAATCCGGGTCATTGCCTGATATGCGACAGTTTCTTTCAGCTGATTTTTGGTGAAATCCTTTTTCAACGCTGTAAGTGCTGCATCAAACCGATGTCTCGCAAGGGTAAAGCATCCCGTTACAGTAATCGTATCATTCAGTCCGTGATAGGCTTGATATCCGTCACAAGTTAAATATCCATGAAAGTTATCGCCTAAAAAAGTTACCGGATGATATCCTGCACGTGTTCTCTCATAATCAAAGAGAACTATTTGCGGAGCTTCACTGTAACTGTCTGTAAGATATACCCACATCCAATTTTGTGTTGAGCCTTTCTGATCAGGTTCATCTATCACCTGAATTCTTGTCTCGTCACAATGAATATAGTGACTTTTCAAAAATTCTTCTTTCATCCGTTGATAAAGCAAACTAAGATATCTGTCAGCACAGTTGATAATCCAATTCGCCATAGTCTTTGTTGAAAGATTCAGATCATACCTTGCGAATTCGCGTTCCTGTCTTGCCAACGGCATACCATTTACATACTTTGCATTCATGATACCTGCAACCAGTGATGAGGTTGCTACACTTCCTTTGATAAGCGGAGATATTTTTTCGGGTCTTACCATAGTCCCGCATTTCGGACAGCTGTATACATAAGTAACTTCTTCTACAACTTCAAATGTAGACGGAATAAATTTTAATCGTTTCACCGTTTCTTTTGTAACAACTTTATATTTTGTTCCGCAATCAGGGCAATAACGATCTTTACCTGTCAGTTTGTATTCAATAGTTTCTGTTATCTCAAAACTTGGAAGATCTTCTTCTTTTTTTCCGGTACGTTTTTTACGCTTATGCGATGGAATAGCGATTTCTTCTACTTCATCCTCAGCGATATCTGCATTCACTTCTGCTTCATTAAACAGATTCATCTGCTCATAGCCATCCGCATACTTCGTTAAAGCGACAGCCCCTTTATTTATGGGCTTTAGCCTATTGAGTCCATTGGAGTTTTTCGTTGATCCGAAAAATGCAGATGGACGAAACAATAAACCACCCGCTATGTGGATGCGCGTCGAATGTTATACAAAAAAATTACCTTTCCGTGTACAATAAAGTTGTTCAGGCTATATTGTAGAAAGGAACAGCACTAACTTCTAGTGTGTGAAGAGCATCGCCATTCCCCTTTTTGATTTACAGTTGAATTTTTTGCAACTGTCATAAAAATATAAACTATTTTGCATTATCCTACTAAAAGTTTTCCAATCAGAACTTTTGTTTATCAATAATATAGAAGAATTATTTACGGTTTCCCCAAGTTTTCCAATTGATTTAGAATATCGAGTGTTAATTTTGAAAGAGGTCTATCAGATAAATTTTCAGGATTAGATGTATAAGAGTAGAAAGTTTTTTGCAGTTCTTCCTCATTTGAGAATATATCTCCAAAGTTTTGCAAAAGTTCCTTCTTTTTAATTTCTGGATAAATATATCTTTTTCTTAAGATCTCTTTTACGTAATCTTTGGAATGATTATATTTTTTGTCTAATCTGAAAGTTTTTACCGAATTTTGCATGTGTTTACTTAAATTCTTATTGTTTTTCCCTTTTAGTTCTATATCAAAATTATCAGAAATCCCTTGCCATACAGTACCATTTTCGGTATGACTTTCTATTTTAAAGAGATATTCTTCTTCATAATCATAGTAAGGATAAAACGTTGGCTTTGTTGTATCACTCTTTTCGTGATTACATACTTTGCAGCATGGAATTAAATTGTAAAATGACAATGCTAAAATAGGAAAATCACTTTTGCAATAGTGATGGTCTAAATCTCCCTTAAAATAGAATTTTTTTCCGTTCCTGTTGATATCAGTGTAACTCTCAATAAAATTACGGTTACAGTAAGGACAAACCTGAATATTCATTAGGTTTATAATTTTTTCAAATGCTTTTGATTGTCTATAATTGTCATAATTGTTTATAAAAAAATGTTCGGTATTTTTATCAAATGATATCCCAAATTTTGAAGTTGTATTCGTCTCATCTGACAAATCAGCAAAAAAATATTTAATTATCGGAGCTTGCCAGTCATTTTCTTTTATGATAGTGTTCTTTTTACTATATTCATTTTTCCATTTAATATATAGAGTATCATCAGGGAAAATTAAGTGTCTGAATGCAGTATCATCGTTTAATATGTCAATAAATTTTTGAACCATTGAACTTCTAAAAAACCATGTGCACCATTCAGCTTTTATTTGTGTCAGTTGAGAATTACTAATTTTAATATGTATCATTTTTCTTCTCCGTATTTTTTAAATAAGCCTTTACCCGTTCTCGATCTTGCTTATTGGATATAAGCGTTAGTAGTTCATCCATTTTTGTTTCTATGTTTGAAGCAAATTTTTTAGCATTTAAGTTTTTCTTCATAATATTTTTAATAATGGGTTCTCCAATTTGTTCAATAAAATATTCTATTTCTGGGATATCCTCAGAATTTTGATTTAACTCTTTAATTTTTTTGCTATAAAAGTTAATTTTTTTGGTGGCAAACTCACCAACTGTATTATCCATAAAGAACTCCTGATTTAGTAAATCATATATATTTGCTCCTAAGCCATTTGCTTTCTCAGTATCCGTTGTATTTGAAATAGTAAGAGTTCTATTGACATTATTTCTATTAAGTTTACAAATATCTGAAGGTAAAATATCGGATAAAAGATAGGGAGAATGTGTAGATAAAATTAATTGAATTTTACCTTCGAAATTCATAGAATTAATAGCCTGAGTTATAATATCTATAAAACGTCGCGACCATTCAGGATGTAATGATTGATCTGGTTCATCTAATAGTAACACTAATAATCTGATGTTTTCATTAGGTTTGATACAATCATTAATTTTGGCAATAATATCAATAAATCGTTCCTCACCTTCAGAGAGTAATTCAAAATAAAGGTTTAATTTATTCCCTATGTCTGAATATGTATCATTTATTCCAGCTGAATCATAATAGCTGTATATTTTCAATAATTTTTCTAACGATGGATTATGTTTTTTAGTAATATTAAATTCCACATATTCGCTAAAAAAGTAATTTTCAGGTATCTCTAAAAGGGCTTCAACAATTTCTTCAAAAGACTTTAGATATTGAAATTCCTTGGCCTCTTCTTCATCACTATGCAATCTACTACAGACATATCTTCCTAAAACTTCTAAATATTTAATTTTATCTTTATAACGTTTCTTCAAAATTCCGGATAAATCAACAATATTTTTAGTTTCAATTTCATAGTTAACAGGCCGTCCCAATCTTTTTTCAGTGCTGTCACAAGAACCTAAAGATGTTATATAATTTATGATTTCGTCATCAGTGTATTGAAAAGTTTGTGGTGTTTCTGGTTGTTTTATTGTATTATTTCTTTTGCATGTATAATATAAGCCAGTTATTGCCATATCTAAAATATATCTGGAATATAAATCTAATATATAAATTATATATATCTTTTTAACTATCTTTTTATATCTTCTTAAATGTCCGCAAAGCCTTATTTTATCGGCTCTACGGGCATTTTGCTTTTGTGGTAAACCTCACATATCTAGGTCTATCTTTTTATATTTTCGCTATCAAGCGTGGTTAAAATCGTGGTAAATACTTCTATGCGATTAAACGCTGAACCTCTGATTTTA
>ENA-OQKH01000184-OQKH01000184.1-human-gut-metagenome-genome-assembly--contig:-NODE-184-length-55639-cov-10.924013_pt1 | contig 55639 bp, 49 predicted proteins | sample MGYA00242645_ERZ504791 | MGnify/ENA primary metagenome ERZ504791 (study PRJEB26092, sample SAMD00036388) | human gut metagenome | host: Homo sapiens | study: EMG produced TPA metagenomics assembly of... | reverse complement strand
ACATGTTAATACAGTTGCTCCGTTCGGAACCTTTAGAACCAAGATTAGAAAATGGAAAAAGATTGCACTATAACTTCAAGTTTGTATAATTAAAGCACTGGTTAAATCACACATTATCCCAGTGATTTTTGACCAGTGCTTTAATACCATCATGAATATTAGTGTTTGAATCTCCATCCAGAAATGTGACAACCCGAAAGCCGATATCCGCATATTTCCTACGTTCAGCTTCAAATTCTTCCTGTGAAGAAAAATCATTGCGCCAGAGATAATACGTTGGCTTCCGCAAGGTTATCACATCCTTTCTTTTAAATTTTCTATAACTATCATATAAAAAGTGGACAGTTTTCGTGTCTGTCCACTTTAAAATAATTTTACCGTTCGCGATCTGAATGGGTTAATTGTCCTCGTTTTGCCAGTTCCAGTATTTCTGGTGGAATACGATTCATCAGATTTTGGAGATTTTCATAGTCAGCTCTGAGTCTGACATCATCCATTTTCTTTCGTATACTGCTGGACGTTGCTTCTTTTACCTGTCTGCTTAAATCCTGTGTCTGCCTTTTTAATGATAGAACAGGAATTATGTCTTTTCTTAGATATCAACTCGGAAAGTTTTTATTAGGAAATAAAAATACAAAGGCAATTATAATGACTCATGATTTGCTTACATTTTACGATTCCGAAAAAATATTCGGAGAGTTGATTGAAGCAAGCAAAGAAAAATATGGTGGAGATAAGCCAATTTACAAGCGGTACGAGCTGAAAAACAAAGTATTGATACCATTTTCTCATAATGGTCGTCAAGAGTATACGGAGTTAATGAAAATTGTTTATAATTTTGCAATAGGTAATACTACTGATTATGAAGTGGTGATTGGTAACATTATGCGTCAAGTTTTAGAAGCATTTTCTACATTTCAATACAAAAAAGGCATCGAAAATGTTTCAACAGATCAAACTATATTATCCTTATTGCCTGACGTAACATATAAAAATTATTTTGAAAATTTGATGTACCGATTAATACTAAATAATGGAAGTCATAGACTAGATCAGACAAAATCAATGTCTGATATGAATTTTTTTACTGTAATATCAGATACAGAAAAGCAGCGAACTGCGAAGGAAATATTATGCTTTATCTATCTTTTGAATAAAAAACACTTGTTGTCTCATTTAGAAGGATGTGCTAATGTAGAAACAAATTTATCAAGCTGGTGCACTGAAATAAAAAATAGAGTAGGTGCTTAAAGAATAATGAGCGCTTTTCAAGTATATTAAATAAATTTTTACAAATGTGATTCAGAGTTCTACTAGTTATTATTTATAAGTAATCATATGGTATTATAGGAATTGATGAATAATAATTATAGATTACAACAATGTTAAGGAGGGAACGAATGAGTTTAGAAATATATCAAAAATTGTGTGCTGAATCAAAAATTCTCTGGACACAGCATTGTTTACAGCGAATGCAGGAAAGAGATATCAGTCGTGCCGATGTAAAAAATGGAATTGCAACTGGTGAAATCATAGAGGATTATCCAGATGATTTTCCTAATCCAAGTTGTCTGATTTTTGGATATAATGTAAATGGACGGATTTTGCATATTGTTGCAGGTTGTGATAATATAAATATATATATCATAACAGCGTATTATCCAGATACAAAGAAATTTGAAAATGATTTAAAGACTCGAAGAAAGAGGTGATGGATATGTGTATGTATTGCAAAAACAGTACAACCGTAAATAGTACAACAACACACGTCGTAAATTATAAAAATTGCATTATTGTAATTAAGAATGTTCCATGCCTTGAATGTGAGCAGTGTGGAGAAAAATATTATACGGACGAAGTTGCTGAGCGACTTGAAATGATTGTAAATATGGCAAAGAAACTGATGCAGGAAATTGCTGTTATTGACTATCCACAGGTAGCTTAATAATCTTCTATCTTTTTATTGCATTTCTTCTGAAAATACCGTATAGTATCAATCAGTGATCAGATTACAGATACTTGAGAAGCCTGTGATCGGGAGAGGGTGCCGAGGCCCCTCTCTTTTTTTATCGTTTCTTCGCACTATTCAATCCATCCACCCAATTACACAAAATCACAATCGTCTCATAATTTACATTGATCTATACACGTCACCTTTTCTACCACCAAGAACATCTTTCCCCTTTAAATCAGTCCACTTAAAATCTTTCATCTCTTCTCTGGCAACAAGAAAATTACCGGCGCGCTGAGTCAGTTGGGCAAAGTTGACGACAGAATCGTTAGCACCTTCGTTATATGTGTAGATGGATGCTTCTGATCCCATGAATCCAATATCAGCTTCACCGGAGATGACAGCAGTCATTGTCTTGTCGGCTCCAAAACCAGTTACGAGAGTGAGTTCAATTCCCTCATCTTCAAAATATCCATTTTCAATGGCAACATACATAGGGGCATAGAAGATAGAATGGGCTACCTCGTTCAATGTCACAGAGACAGGAGCAGAACTGGTATCTGATTTGGTTGTGTTGGAGCCGGTTTCTGTTGTGTCGATTTTGGAATTTGCATCATTATCTTTGGAAGAATCAGAACCGCAGGCTGATAACAGACCAACAGTCAGAGCAGAAGCGAGAATTACGGAAATCAATTTCTTTTTCATAAATCCTCCAGAGTGATATAAGATTCTCGTTTAAAATATGCAAGAAAAGAGAATATGTGTCAAATTCTACTCCAAAGGGGTGTTCATTTTGGAAAATATCCTTTATGCTTAGTGTAAACAGAAAGTAGGTGAAATGTATGGATCTTGTTAAAATTGGAAAATATATTGCAGGGAAACGGAAAGCCCTGGGAATGACGCAGAAACAGCTTGCAGAAAAATTAAATATGAGTGACAAATCAGTATCAAAATGGGAACGAGGCATTTGCTTACCTGATGTGTCGGTTTATATGGAACTATGTGAGATATTGGGAATCAGCATAAATGAATTTCTTGCAGGGGAGGATATTGACGCAGAAAATGTAGAAAAAAAGTCAGAAGACAACATTATACAAGTTACGAAAGACAGTAAAAAGAAACAGAAAAATTTAAAGAGCATTTTAGCAGTGGTAACGACATTTGCAGTGATCATGGTTCTGGTTTTAGGAACAGTTTTCGTTCATAAGGTGATGCAGCCGAAGAATTATATTACAGCAGTTGACCGGACAAGTGCAGAAATGAAAACCGCAGAATTATTGTCGGGAACAGATGGGGCATATCTTTTTAATTTTTATGCAAAAGAAGAGTATAAGACATTGACAATTTATTTGTCAGAGTATCAGGCGGGAGAATTAATCAATAAAAGTAAAGTGGCAGATTTGGACTATGATGGGCTCGAATCGGCTAAAAGAGGTGTGATTGCGGTGATACCGGATTTTGAATTGTTTCGAGTGAAATTGATCATAGCAGACGATTATTCCAAATGTTCTACAGATTTTCCGATTCTGGAAAATGTCGAAAACAGAGAATATTATGGAAGAAGCGCGACACAAGTGGAAGGTGAAGTTCCGATTCAGCGGGATACAGAACAGGGTCTGATGGCATTGATTTACGGAGAAGATGAATTGGAAGCAATTCCGGTAAAAGAAATGGAGCAGGGAAATTTTAGGGAGAAGAATGATTATGTCTATTATCTGTCCTTCCGGTTTGAAAAATAATTACGTAAATGAAAATATGAGAGGTAAGATGAGATGAAAACAAGAGAAGAAGCTGCTACCTATGGATTAACTTTCCCGGACAGCTATGAAGACAGGCCTTTTAAAGACCAACGATGGCAGGTGATCCGTGTAAAGCCGGGGAAAAAGATATTTTTGTGGATTTACGAAAAAGACGAATTGATCCATTTGAATGTAAAGACGGATCCGAGATGGAGAGATTTCTGGCGTGCAGCGTATCCAGCGGTAATTCCGGGATATCATCAGAATAAAGAGCATTGGAATACAATTATTCTGGATGGATCTGTTCCGGACAAGGATATTGAACGGATGATCGGTGAGAGCTATGATCTTGTGACAGACAGTCCTACAAAAAGAATCTATGAAGCTGTAAAACGGATTCCGAAGGGGCATGTGGCAACTTATAGACAGGTTGCGAAGATGGCAGGAAATGAAAAGATGTCAAGAGCAGTTGGAAATGCGCTTCATAAGAATCCGGATCCGGATCACATTCCATGTTTCCGTGTTGTGAATGCGAAAGGCGAGCTTGCCGGAGCATTTGCATTTGGCGGAGCAGATGTACAGGCAGAGCTTTTGAGAGAAGACGGTGTGGAAGTAGTAGATGGAAAGGTTGATCTGACAAAGTATCAGATGGCGGATCTGATGGAAGAGTAAGATAGTACTGTTTCTTTTGGGAAAGATAGTGTATAATACTTACGAGTGATTGCTGTTCGCAAAGTACTGCGAACAGCATCTTTGTATAGTGCAAAGAGCAGGAAAGAATACATCATTATGGTTTTGATTTTGAAGGGAAAAAAGTGTTGATCGGATAAGAAATGGAGAAATGAATGAAAATTAAGAAAGTGGCAGTCCTCGGTGCCGGAGCAGTAGGCTCTTATGTAATCTGGGGATTATCGAGCAGAAATGATATAGAGCTTGGAGTGATCGCAGAAGGAGAACGAGCAGAGAGACTGAAACAGAATGGATGCACAATTAACGGAAAAATATACCATCCCGAAGTATGGAACCCCAGAGAAACAGACGCTGTCGATTTACTGATTGTTGCATTGAAGTATGGCTCACTTTCGGCGGCATTGGAAAGTATTCAGAAAGCAACCTCGGAGAATACTGTAATTATGAGTCTGATGAATGGGGTAGACAGTGAAGAGATTATTGCAGAAAAAGTAGGAGTGGAGCATCTTCTTCCGGCAGTGATCAAGGTCGCTTCACATAAGGAAGAAGATGGCTATCATTTTGATCCTGAGACAACAATCGGAATTATTTTTGGCGAACTTACTGCACCTTACGATAGTGATCGCATCAGGGCAATTGAAGAACTGTTCAAGGATACCGGAATCCATTTCCGGGCGACAGAGTATGCAAGAGAAGAGATGTGGAGCAAGTTTCGGCTGAATGTCTGTAACAATCTGCCACAGGCAATTCTCGGCGCGGGAGTTGGATGTTACCGTGACAGTGTGCATATGAAGGCAATCAGTGATGGACTGAAAGGAGAACTGGAAGCAATTGCGCAGGCGAAAGGAATCGATCTGAGTAAGACTGAGGCGTCTTCCGGGCGTGGAAGTGCAGTACCGCCATCTGCGCGTTATTCTACTTTGCAGGATTTGGATGCAGGAAGACACACAGAGATTGATATGTTTTCAGGTGCACTGATCCGTATGGGAAAGGAACTTGGAATTCCGACACCGTATAATGAGTATACATATCATATGATTAAAGCACTAGAAGAGAAAAATGACGGACGGTTTAATTATACAGGAGATGAAGAACCGACCTGGTCAAAATAATAGAGTGATTCATGACAACAGAAAGGACAATAAGAAAATGAAAGAATTATACGAAGCAATCGAAGCAAAAATTAAAGCAAGCGGTTATCCGAGAGCAATCTCCGGAGAAGATGTATACAATGACATCTGTGACCAGATTGATGGAAAAGAGAATGGAAGTTATGTATTGTTATCCAAGTTCGAAGATGATGTGATTTTTGAGTATCATATCACGATTCAGGATGAAGATTTCAACCTGGGGATTTTGACAATGCGAACACTGGAAGGCGTGTTTGAGACAGATTTTGATGCGGAATAAAAGGGTGAATATGTTATGAAGAAAATCAGCAGAGTTTCAACTATAATTAGCGCAATCATGCTACTTACTTACATTATTGTTCTTATCAGCATCTGGAGCAGGATTCCTGATACAGTACCGACACATTTTAATGCAGCAGGAGTGGCAGATAGTTATGGAAGCAAAAGAAACCTTGTATTTGAACCAGTTCTTGCCGCGTTTCTGTTGTTATTCCTCTCATTGATGGAAAGAATTCCGGCAATCTGGAATTTCCCGGTGGCTGTTACAGAAGAGAACAGAGAAAGATTGTATAAGATTGCCATGATAATGATGGGCGGGATTAAGGTTCTGGTTACTGCCCTGCTGATTGATGTTGGAGTCAGCAGTCTTGTGGAAGGATATCCAATCTGGCCGATGTATATGATGCTTGGAGTGATGATAATATTGATTATCGTATCGACTGTGCAGATGGTTCGGGCGAAATAATGTGGAATAAGAAAACCAATAAAAACCCTCTTGTGCAATATGTTTATCCAAAATCTTAAAAAAATATAAAATTTATATAAAATCCTTCTTGAATTTAGCATGATGAAGTGCTAAACTCTTAACATAAAAACAGAGCGCGATCTATTTATTGACGAGATCATCTGGATTATAGTTAAGAAAGAAGGAAAGAAAATGAACGGAGTTATAATGATGGTTATTGCCATCGTTGTATTAGGTGGAGGATATCTTTTCTATGGAAGATATCTTGAGAAGAAATGGGGAATTGACCCGAATGCAAAGACTCCTGCTTATGAACTGGAAGACGGCGTAGATTATGTGCCGGCAGATACGAATATCGTATTTGGTCATCAGTTCGCATCTATCGCAGGAGCAGGCCCAATCAACGGACCAATCCAGGCAGCAATCTTTGGTTGGCTTCCGGTTCTTTTATGGATTCTGATCGGAGGTGTTTTCTTCGGAGCGGTACAGGATTTTGCATCTATGTATGCTTCTGTAAAGAACAAAGGACGTACAATCGGTTACATTATCGAAGAGTATATCGGTAAACTTGGAAAGAAATTATTCCTGTTATTCTGCTGGTTATTCTGTATTCTTGTTGTTGCTGCATTTGCGGATGTAGTTGCAGGAACATTTAACGGATTCGTAGCTGATGACGCAGGAACTGTAAGTAAAGTAGCAGCAAATGGTGCTGTAGCAACAACATCCATGCTTTTCATTGTAGAAGCCGTAGCACTTGGCTGCATTTTGAAATATGCCAAACTGAATAAATGGGTTAATACAGCAATTGCAATTGTTATGCTTGTTGCAGCGGTAGCACTTGGACTTTATTTTCCAATGTATCTGACAAGAGAGACATGGCATATCCTGATCTTTATTTACATTCTGATTGCCAGTGTCGCACCGGTAACAATGCTGCTTCAGCCACGTGATTACCTGAACAGTTACTTGCTGATCTTTATGATTGCAGCAGCAATTGTCGGAGTATTTGTAGCAAATCCATCCTGTAACCTGAAAGCTTTTACAAGCTTCAATGTAGATGGAAGTTATATGTTCCCAATTCTGTTTGTAACAATTGCATGTGGAGCTGTATCAGGATTCCATTCACTGGTATCTTCAGGAACTGCTTCTAAGCAGATTAAGAGTGAGAAGAACATGCTCCCTGTATCTTACGGAGCAATGATCATGGAAAGTATGCTTGCTGTAATCGCACTGATCGCAGTTGCTTCCTTCGCTGATGGCGAGGCAGCAGCACAGGGACTGACAACACAGCCACAGATTTTTGCAGGAGCAATTGCAAACTTCCTTGAAGTGATCGGCTTACCGCATTCACTTGTATTTACACTGATCAACCTTGCAGTATCAGCATTTGCATTGACATCACTTGATTCCGTTGCACGTGTCGGAAGACTTTCTTTCCAGGAATTCTTTATCGATGATGACACAGATATGGATAATCTGCCATTGTACAAGAAAGTAGCAACCAATAAATATTTCTCAACAGTTATTACACTGGTACTTGCATACTTACTTGCAAAGGTTGGATATGCAGAAATCTGGCCACTGTTTGGATCAGCAAACCAGCTTCTGTCAGTACTTGCACTGATTGCATGTGCAGTATTCCTTAAGAAGACAAAACGCCAGGGAGCAATGCTCTGGATTCCAATGGTCTTTATGATGGCAGTAACATTTACAGCACTTGGAATGACAATCTGTAAACTGGGAGGCCAGTTTATGACAACAGGTCTGAGCCTTGGAAATACATTACAGCTGATCTTTGCAGTACTGCTTCTTATCCTTGGAGTAATCGTAGCAATTCAGGGAATTAAAAAGCTTACAGAGAAGAAAGAAGCTCAGGTAGATAAAGTTGAGGATACAACCATTCTGGAATAAGCAGAATAGTTAATAAAGAGTAAGAGACAAGATCTTCATGCAGACTTAAAATGTCTGGCATGAAGATCTTTTTTCTAGTTATATTCAATTGTACTCAAATAGAAACAGGTTAAAGTATAGAAATTTTACATTCGCCGGGTGTATACTAAGTCGTAATGTAAAAAGACAATCTAAGTAGTAACAAGATCAGGGGGAGTATAAATGAATGCGAACATAAATCAACAACATATGTTCAGTAATAAGATGATCCGTGCTCTTTTAGTACCAATCATACTGGAACAGTTATTGAATTCCATCATGGGTACCGCGGATACGATGATGGTTAGTAATGTGGGATCAGCAGCAATCTCAGCGGTATCATTGGTGGATTCTATTAATATATTAGTAATCCAGGCATTTTCCGCATTAGCAGCCGGAGGTGCGATCGTCTGCGCCCAGTACATTGGACAGGGGAATAAAGAACGGGCAAATGAGTCTGCACGACAGGTACTATTTATCATCACTCTTATATCAGTAGCTGTCAGCGCATTTTGTCTTATTTTTCAGAAACCGTTACTTCACCTGATTTTTGGAGCAGTTGAAGCAGATGTTATGAGAGCATCTGAAATCTATTTCTTCTACACTGCATTATCATTTCCGTTTATTGCGGCGTATGATGCAGCGGCATCGATCTTCAGGGCACAGGAGAACACGAGAGATCCGATGCTCATCTCAATGGTATCAAACGTGATGAATATTGTCGGAAATGCAATTATGATCTGGGGCTTCCATATGGGAGTCGCGGGAGCTGCACTGGCAACTTTGATCTCACGTATTTTCTGTGCGGTTGTAGTATTGGCAGAGCTTCGTCAGGATCGTCAGCCAATTGTGGTACGAGATTATCTGAAAATCCGTCCAGACTGGAGAATGATCCGCAGGATCCTTGGGATCGGAATTCCATCCGGTGTGGAGAACAGTATGTTCCAGTTAGGAAAGCTGGCGATTCAGTCCACAGTATCAACACTTGGAACAACAGCAATCGCTGCGCAGGCAATGACGAACATTCTGGAGAATCTGAACGGAATCGGTGGTATCGGAGTCGGAATCGGATTGATGACAATTGTAGGTCAATGTCTGGGAGCTGACCGGAAGGATGAGGCAGTTTATTACATCAAAAAGCTTTGCGTGATTGCTGAGATCGTTATGGCTGCGAGCTGTGTGATTGTTTTTGCACTGACGAAACCAATTACGATTCTCGGCGGTATGGAACCGGAGAGTGCGAAGATGTGTTTCCATATGGTAATGTGGATCACAATTGTAAAACCGCTTGTATGGATTATGTCGTTTATCCCGGCATATGGCATGAGAGCAGCAGGAGATGCAAAATTTTCCATGATTACATCCTGCTGTACAATGTGGGCATGCAGATTCTGCCTGTGTGTATTTCTGATCCGTGTAATGGGATTTGGCCCGATGGGAGTATGGATCGGAATGTTTGCGGACTGGACGGTCAGAAGTATTATTTTCACCTGGCGATTCCACAGCAGAAAATGGCTGGAGCATAAAGTAATTTAAATAAGAAGAGAAATCTGAACAAAAAGAGAAATCCAAACAAAAATAGAAACAGCAGGGTTACTGTCGGGAAAGCATTTTAATAATAATGCTTTTGGCAGTAGCCTTGCTGTTTCTTATGTCTGCTATTTTTTAAATTTGATCTTTAATATCCTGATAGATTTATGCTTTGTGTATGATTCTCAAGAATTACTCTTCAGGTGCAAGCTCTGTTGTCTGCTTCTTTGGAGGCATAACCAGTGAGAAGATAAGGAATGCGATCAACGCAGCAACCAGTCCAGGTACGATCGGCTGATTGAAGTGCAGACTGAACAGATTTCCTTTGGAAACATGCTCCAGATATACTACAACAATAGTTCCGGCGATCAGAGAAGCCATGGTTCCTGCCTGGGAAGCTCCTTTCCAGTAATGTCCGAGAACATATGGGAAGAAAGAACCTGCGGCACGAAGGGTGAAGGCAAACATCAGGATTGTAACAATACTTGAAGTATTAAATAATGCAATCAGAGTAGCAAAAACACCTACAGCTGCCATTGTAACACGAGTTACGATCATGATCTCTTTATCAGATGCGCTAGGCTTAATTACAATCTTGTAAATATCATTTGCAAAGATCGATCCGGCACCAAGAAGGTCTGAGTCAGCACTTGACATTGTGGCAGATACGATACCTGCAAATAACAATCCGCAGATAACTGCCGGCATTGCTTCCATAGCAAGAACCGGAAGTGCATAACGGGCACCAACATCCTGGAAGTCCGCAGCATTGAATTTGCCCATGTTGATCAGTGCAAGTACGATGATTCCCATAAGTGTCGGAACAAAAGCGTAGATAAAGTTTACGATCGCAGCAAGGACAGATCCCTGTCTTGCTGCTTTTCCGTCTCTTGCAGCGTAATATCTGGATACAGCTTCCTGTCCTACAGTAAATGTAGCAACATACATGATTGTTAAACTGATAACATCCATTACATTATAACCTTTAAACATGTCAAATGTTTCAGCAGGAACATTAGCTACAACATTGTCCCATCCACCGGCAAGATTCATTCCAAATGGAAGTGCGATGATCATTCCGATCACGATCAGGAATACCTGAACAAAGTCAGTAAGTGTAACACTCCAAAGACCACCCATGATCGCATAAATTGTTACAACGACACCTACGATCAGAACGGCTGTTTTATAATTCAGATTCAGCATAGTAGACAGAATAACGGAAGATGCGATAAACTGTCCGGCTGTTAGTCCGATCAATGGAACGAACATGATCAAAGATGTAATGATTCCCGAAGGTTTTCCATAACGACGGCGGAAATATTCAGGAACGGTTTTAACCATCGCAGCACGGAATTTTGGTGCAAGGAATGTAAGAATCACAAAAGCGAATCCCATTGTGATAATGTACCATGCGGCACTGAGTCCGTGACTTTCCATACCCTGCTGAACAACACCGAGAGAACTTCCTCCACCAATCTCAGTAGCAGCAAGAGTTCCGGCCATTAAAAGCGGTCCGAGTCGTCTTCCGGCAACAACGAAGTCTGTGTTGGATTCAATCTTCTTGGATGACAGATAACCGATCAATAACATAACAAGAAGATAAATAACAACGACAGCGGTTACAATAATGTTTGACTGCATAAAATATCCCTCTTTCCTTTAGTCAAATTTGAAAAAGGTATCAGGAAATAGCGAAACCTGACACCTATGTTCATACGAATAATTATACCATAAAAACTTTCACATGCAACCTGAAAAGAGAAAAAACTTATTGAAAATTATCAATATTTCCGGAAGATAATCGATTGGTATAGTAGATATTAACAAAAATAATAAAAGGTGAGAGGACAGCGTGAAAAAGATCATTTTTTTGGGGGTGGACATTTGACGTTTCTATTATTACAATTATAATAATCGACAGAAAAGAGGAATTGTATATGACACAGATAGATGCGTTAAAAACAGATGAAATACAGAATTATGAGATAGAACATCAGGAAGAAGTGCGCCGTCTCGCAGGCGAGTGTATGGTAATTTTGGAAAATGACGGAGTCCTTCCACTTCAGGCTGGTACAAAGAAGATTGCATTATTCGGAACAGGAGCAAGACATACGATCAAAGGTGGAACAGGATCCGGTGATGTAAATGTACGTGAAAACATTTCGATTGCACAAGGGCTTGAGCGTGCAGGATTTAAATTTGTAACAGAAGGCTGGCTGGATCAGTATGACAGACTTTATGCGGATGCGCAGGAAGCGTATGCGAAAAAGTTAAATGAATTTACAGAGAAAACAGGAAAACCATCGATGCTATATGCCTTCGAGAACCCTTTTGAGGAACCGGAACAGCCAGAGATTACAGAAGCGGATGTAAAAGAAGCGGATGCGGCAATTTATGTAATTTCTAGAAATTCCGGAGAGGGAAAAGACCGCAGGGCAGAGAAGGGAGATTATTATCTCAGCGACAGAGAACTTCAGAATATCCGTTTTATGACAGAACACTATAAGAACTGTATTGTTCTTTTGAATGTAGGTGGAGTCATTGATCTGACTTCATTGAAGGCAATTGAAGGTGTACAGGCAATTATGCTTGTGGGACAGACAGGAAATATGGGAGGTTATGCAGTTGCTGATGTGCTGACTGCTAAGACGATTCCTTCAGGAAAGCTGACTGATACATGGGCAAGATCTTATGAGGATTATCCATCCTCTGCAACATTTAGCCACAGGGATGGAAATCTTGACGACGAATATTACAGTGATGGAATCTATGTGGGATATCGTTATTTTGATACGTTTGGTGTGATGCCTCTATATTGCTTTGGATATGGAAAAAGTTACACAGAATTTGAAATAAAAACAATGAATGTAACAGCAGATGAAAAGCAGGTACAGGTTGAAGTTGAGGTTACGAACATTGGTGACAAATATCCTGGAAAAGAAGTTGTTCAGGTTTATTATTCCGCACCGGATGGAATCATGGAGAAACCAACACAGGAACTTGCAGGATTTGCTAAGACTAAATTGCTTGCGCCGGGAGAAAAAGATGTCGTGACGATCACATTTGCAACGACAGATATGGCATCTTTTGATGCGTATGACGCAGCCTGGGTTATGGAAGAAGGGGAATACACGATCCGCGTAGGAAACAGTTCACGTAATACGGAGGCTGTGGCAGTCATCGACCTTGATGAGCAGGTGACAACACTCCAACTGAAACGTCTGATGCGTGATACAATTGCAGTCAGAGAGCTTCACCACATGATTCCGATTTTCGATATTGAATTTGATTTCGGTGTTCCGGCGATTCCATTTAGAATTATGCTTCAGGCAGAGAACTTTAAGAAAGAACTTGTAGAATATGAAGTGATGCGCAGGACACTTATGGATAAGAGGAAAGATGAAGTTCTGACGCTGGAAGATGTAAAAGCAGGCAATGCGACTCTGGATGAACTGACAGCGCAGCTTACCGTGGAAGAAATGGCAGAACTTTGTGTTGGAACAGAGAGAAGAAATGGCGACGGAAATGTAATTGGTTCAGCATCCTCCTGTGTGCCGGGTGCAGCAGGAGACACCACTTCCAGTTTACTTGAAACACGAAAAGTGCCGAATCTTATTCAGGCAGATGGACCGGCAGGGCTTCGTTTAGAGACACCTTGTACTGCCATTCCAATCGCAACAACACTGGCACAATCCTGGGATATGGATCTGATTCATAGAATGGGAGAGCTTGTCGGAGAAGAGATGAAGCAGTTACATGTAGATCTATGGCTCGCACCTGGCATGAATATTCATCGTAATCCGCTTTGTGGACGAAACTTCGAATACTATTCTGAGGATCCTGTATTGACAGGTCTTTGTGCTGCAACAGAGACGAAAGGTGTTCAGTCTCAAAAAGGAAAGGGAACAACAATCAAACATTTTGCAGGAAATAATCAGGAAGACAACCGTATGTTTACGAATGCACATATCAGCGAGCGTGCGCTGAGAGAAATCTATCTGAAAGGATTTGAGATAGCGGTAAAGACAGCTCAGCCATATGCAATCATGACTTCCTATAATCTGATCAACGGAGTTCATTCAGCAAACAACTATGATATGCTGCAGAATATTGCACGTGATGAGTGGGGATTTGAAGGTCTTGTGATGACAGATTGGTATACTTCACAGGATACAACAGAGATGGGAATGGTATCACCATCCGGAAAATATAGTCATTCCAGCAGTGTACAGTGCATTAAAGCAGGAAATGACCTTCAGATGCCGGGATGTCAGCAGAATGTGGATGATATCGTAGAAGCAGTGAACGAAGGAAAAGAAATTACCAAAGCAGATTTACAACGCTGTGCGAAACATATTTTAAGTGTTGCACTTAAGACAATGTAAAACCACCTTGGTAATATGGAGATTGAGAGTCTTTTTCGTATTACTCAAAAATTAATAAACAATATTGTATAAGATTAAGCCTTTTGTGTCGCAGGATGCAGAAGGCTTTTCCTTTCCTTCCAGGATCGCATTGATACATTCGACGGGTCTTTTCCCTATGCCGATATCCAAAAGCGTTCCCAGAATAAATGGAGCCATCTGATAGAGAAAATCATTGGCTGTCATACGAATATAAAGCGTAGACTCTTCTGTGACAAAAGTAATTGTTTTTATTTCTTTTTCGGTTCCTTTCTTTTTTCGAATCGAAGAGAAATGTTTAAAATCATGCTTTCCAAGTAATGAGTGGGCAGCGGTTTCCATAAGAAGAATATTTGGAAGTTCTGCTGTTTGTTCAGGTGGCAGATCAAATAATGAATCTGATAACAGATCAGTTAATCGACCGCGATAGTTTTTGTGGAACAGGTCATAGATCGGTGATAAATCCATGGCATATTCATAAGTGATCTCGCGTGCATTTAAGTCTGCTCGAAAGCGTTCGGGTGTTGATACTGCATCTAAAACGGCAATATCCTGTGGAAGATACTGGTTCAGAACAGTTTTAAATTCTGCAGGAGTCAGTTGGCTTTCCGTAAGAAAATTGACTGTGAGATTCCGAGCATGAACTCCCGGTTCTGTTCGGACTCCGGAAAATAAAGTGACAGGAGTTCCTGTTACTTTTTCTAATACATTTTCAATTTTATAAGATACTGTGCGATCATTGTGGTCTTTTTCCGGGCGTTTCCAACCAAGATAACGTGTACCGTCATATTGGAGTGTTAATTTAATATTCTGCATATATCGTTCTCCATTTATAAATAATGTCTGTTTCCAGACAAGTCATCCTTTGTATTTTAACTGATGCAGATGGAAATGTATAGAGAAAAGAAGAGAAATAAGACTGCAAAGGCGAAGAGAGTGATTCTGATTTTATTTAAAATGTTTCCGAAAGATATTTTTGGTCATTTCCATCATGCGGTCAATTTGATTTTGTTCTTCTTTGCTTTTACCTTCTTTTAATACTTCAAGAATTAATGAAACTTCATCCGGATTAAAACGAAGTCCCTGTCGGTTTGCATTTGTGATAAGTGCGAGCATGACCGGGGCAAGTTCATTTCCGGATTTTCCTTTCGTCTGTTTCGCGGCTGTACTGATCAGTTCCAGCTTGAGCGGATCGATCGTTTTCATTGCAGGATGGTTCATCCAGTTTTCCATTGTTAAGATCTCCTTTCGGTGAGTTATTGTTTATAGTGTCTTCTGGCTCTTCATCAGAAGGTGGAGCAGATGAAAAGAATTGTGTAAACATATCTGCCATAGACATCATCTCTTTTATGTTTTTGAAAGTAGAAAAGAACTGTTTTTCTTCTGATGTGAGATAAGGTGACAGATGGTCAAAAATAGAATCTGCGTTGTCTTGAAAAAGATTTTCTATTCCTCGTCCAGAAGAAAAGTCACAGGCAGAAAGTGCATCATAACTGACAGGAGCCTGATGGTGAAGAACATTTTGCAGTTCGATGAATTTAATGAAGACGGCAAGCATGCTCTGTGTAGCTGGCGGGAAAAGAGGAAGGAAAAGTTTCAGCATGCGAAGTCCGGAAGCAGTTGCTTCGTCAAAGGGGGTCATAGGTGTCGGTGTTTTCAAAAAATAAACCCTCCTGACTTTCAGCTGAACTGATACATATATATGAAATGCAGAAAAAATATATTCCTGTTCATGAATATAGATGTGTGAAAAATCGGATTATGCGTATACTGATTTAAAGACCTTTTGTAATCAGGGGCATATCTTAATAATAAGAAGAGGAAAGGAAAACGAAAATGTCCAGAAAGTTAATTATTGATGGGAATGCAGTATATGAAATTGATGAGAAGTGTATGTTAAAGAAAAAGCTTGGAGAACTGGAAGAAAAGAAGGTAACATCAGACGAGAAGAGAGCGGAACAGAGTGTTGTTACCGGAAAACCGAATCGTTTGAAAAGATAAGCCAGAAGGGGCATGCGGTTTTTCCGCATGCCCCATTTGAAGTGGAAGAAGGAACAGATATCAGCATCCGCCACAGTTGCAGCCATTACCGCAACCGCCGCATCCGAATCCATTATTGCCCCATCCGCCGCAGCAGCAAAGAAGAAGGATGATCCACAGACAACTGTCATTGCCGCAGCCATTACCACATCCGCCACAACCATTACCACCCCAGCCACCGCAGCAGCAGAGGAGAAGGATGATCCAAAGGCAGGAGTTATTCAGTCCGCATCCATTTCCGTTTCCGCCACAGCCGCAGCTGTTTGCACATCCGTTGTCACAACCGCATCCGCAGTTTGTAGCTGTTAATTCACTCATTGTTAAATCCTCCGAAAGATTTTTTGATTTACAATGTTATAGTATGCGGAGAAAAAGAAAATGTGAGATGAGAAATTATTTGTAGTGATAAAGATGTGAAGTGGCAAAAATTATTCGAGCAGCCGGGAAAAATCTAAAATTCCCCAGCCGGATTCAGTTCCCGGAATCTGCACACAGGAAGCGTGAAGTTTTAATTTAACTTCTGCATTGGTGAGAAACGGGTATTTTGAAAGAAGACAGGCAATTGCACCGGAAACAACAGGAGCAGCCATGGATGTTCCTGTTTTGGAAAGATAAGGCGGAGCATTTGGAAATTGAGAGTAAAAAGCATTGCAGCTTACAATTCCTGTGCCGGGGGCAAAAACATCAGGTTTGACAATGCAATCATCTGTAGGACCGCGGCCGGAATAATTGAGAGGATGCCTTTGGGTGTGGATCAGAGGAAAAGTGTCGGGAACACCAACAGTGATAACTTTCGGGCTGCTTCCGGGAACTGTGACGGAACCGGGAGCAGGTCCGTAGTTGCCGGCAGAGACAACTACGACGAGCCCAAGATCCCAGAGGGATTCCACAGCATTCAATAAAAGAAGTTTTTGATGAATGGAAAGATCCGGTCGTGTACCTACGGAAATGTTAATGATCCGGATATGGAATTGCGTGTAGATATCACGGATCCATTGAATTCCATTTATGACATTTTTGATAGATCCGTTTCCATTCTGATCCAATACTTTCCCAATAATAAGATTGCAGAAGGGAGCGATTCCGGCATAAGTTCCGGAAGAGAGAAGTCCGCTTCCCGCAAGAATTCCGGCTACATGGGTTCCGTGTCCACTATTGTCGATGAGAGGGGAGAAATGAGAGAAAGAAAAAAGAACTTTTTCGGAAGAACCAGTGGTACTGGAAAAATCCCGAAAAGAAAGGATACGACCTTTAAAATCAGGATGAGGAGAAATTCCGGTATCAAGAATAGCAACAGTGACATTTTGTCCGAGAAATTTGTGTTCCTTTGTGTCCGGACACCAGTAGTGAATGGATTGTTTTACCCATTTCATGAAGGAAAAGCCTTTGTTTTTTCTTTATTATATGCCTGATATTAAATTAGTGATAAAGATGTCTACGCTGAGATGACAAAACATCCGTTTGCCATGTGGTAAGCTCAAGAGCAAGCTCTTTCGCTTAAGGGCGTCCGCCCTATGATAAAAAAGTTGCCGGCTCTCTTATATAAGCGAGCTTATAACGTGGGCCATCAACTTTTTTATCGCATGGCAAACTGTAAAGAAAAAACACTTGACACCATCTTGCGTTTCGTGTATGATAGCAGAGGTGAAGATAATGAATAAGTTTTTAGAGCAGGCATTATTGTTTGATTTCTACGGGGAATTGCTTACAGATCATCAAAAGGAGATTTATGAGCAGTTCGCGCTGGAAGATCTTTCGCTCAGTGAGATTGCTGAGATGAAGGGGATCAGCCGCCAGGGTGTACATGATCTTGTGAAGCGGTGTCAGAAGACACTGGAAGGATATGAGATGAAGCTTCATCTTGTAGAGAAGTTCCTTTCCGTGAAGGAGAAGGTCAGTAAGATTGATGATACACTTGCAGAGTGGGAACGCGAGAAGAATGACCCGGAAGAGATGGTGAAGCGGATCCGTAAGATTGCGGATGCGATCATAGAGGAGTTATAGAATGGCATTTGACAGCTTAAGTGAAAAACTTCAGAATGTATTTAAGAACCTGCGAAGCAAGGGAAGACTGACAGAGGATGATGTTAAGGCAGCTCTGAAGGAAGTTAAGATGGCGCTTCTTGAAGCAGATGTAAACTTCAAGGTTGTTAAGGGCTTCATTAAGGATGTTCAGGAGAGGGCTGTTGGTCAGGATGTGATGAACGGACTGAATCCGGGACAGATGGTGATCAAGATCGTTAATGAAGAGCTGGTTAAGCTTATGGGATCTGAGACAACAGAGATTAAGCTTCAACCGGGCAGTGCGATCACAGTGATCATGATGGCAGGTCTTCAGGGAGCAGGTAAGACAACAACAACTGCAAAGCTTGCAGGAAAGTTTAAGTTAAAAGGTAAGAAACCACTTCTGGTAGCATGTGATGTTTACCGTCCGGCTGCAATTAAACAGTTGGAGATCAACGCAGAGAAGCAGGGCGTAGAGATGTTCTCCATGGGAGACAAGAATAAGCCGGCGGATATTGCGAAGGCAGCAGTTGAGCATGCAGCAAAGAATGGTAACAATATTGTGATCCTTGATACTGCAGGACGTCTTCATGTAGATGAAGATATGATGGCAGAGCTTCAGGAGATCAAGGAAGTTGTGGAAGTTCATCAGACCATCCTGGTTGTCGATGCGATGACCGGACAGGATGCGGTGAATGTAGCAAGTTCCTTTAACGATAAGATTGGAATCGACGGTGTGATCGTCACAAAGCTTGACGGAGATACACGAGGCGGTGCTGCGCTGTCTATCAAGGCAGTGACAGGAAGACCGATCCTTTACGTCGGTATGGGAGAGAAGCTTTCTGATCTGGAGCAGTTTTATCCGGACAGAATGGCATCCCGAATTCTGGGAATGGGAGATGTCCTTTCCCTGATTGAGAAGGCAGGCGCTGAGCTTGATGAAGAGAAAGCCAAGAAGATGGCTGATAAGATGAAGAAAGCTCAGTTTGACTTTGAAGATTATCTTGACAGTATGGAACAGATGCGTAAGATGGGCGGTTTGTCCAGTATCATGGGAATGCTGCCTGGAATGGGTAATCTCGGAGGTAAGATGCCTGATCTTGATTCCGAAGAGAATGAGAAGAAGATGGCTCAGATGGAAGCAATCATCTACTCCATGACTTTGGAAGAGAGAAGAAACCCGGATCTGCTGAATCCATCCAGAAAGCACAGAATTGCCAAGGGTGCAGGTGTGGATATCGCAGATGTGAACCGTATGGTAAAACAGTTCAACGAATCCAGAAAGATGATGAAGAAACTTCCTGGAATGATGGGTGGCAAAGGTGGAAAAAGGGGCAAATTCAAGCTTCCCTTTTGACATATAAATGAAACAATAACAAAAAATTAAGAAAAATTATGAGGTGAAAAAAATGGCAGTAAAGATCAGATTAAAGAGAATGGGACAGAAGAAGGCTCCTTTTTACAGAATCGTAGTAGCAGATTCTAGATCTCCAAGAGACGGAAGATTCATCGAGGAAATCGGAACATACGATCCGAACCTTGAGCCAAGCGTAATCAAAGTAGACGAGGAAGCAGCTAAGAAATGGCTCAACAATGGTGCTCAGCCAACAGAAGTTGTTGGAAAGATCTTCAAAGCAGCAGGAATCGAGAAATAATCGAATCTGTATGAGTAATGTCTGTAGCTGAGTGATCAGCTGCAGATAAATAACGATGTCTCCGCGGAGGGCGAGTATCATGAAAGAATTAGTTGAAGTTATTGCAAAGGCACTGGTAGATCAGCCGGATGAAGTCTCAGTTACTGAGAAAAAGGAAGGCAGAACTATTGTACTGGAACTTCATGTAGCAGATGGCGACATGGGTAAAGTGATCGGTAAGCAGGGTCGTATTGCAAAAGCAATCCGTTCTGTTGTTAAGGCAGCAGCAACAAAGGAAGACAAGAAAGTCGTTGTCGATATTGTTTAAGAACAGTATCAGGACGAAAGAAAAAAGTAACAGAGTCATTGCTTGGTAAAGCAGGGCTTAAAAAAGGGACAGCCTTCATAAAGAAGAGACTGCCCCTTTCTTTTTACGCGAGCAACGAGTCAAAGTCCGTGCTTGCACGAGACCTTGGCGACTGCCGCGATAACTTGAGAAACTCGCGAAGTGTGTTTCTCATAGTTTCATAAGAAAGGAATCAGGAATGGAACAATTTCTTCAGGTGGGAGTGATTTCTTCCACACATGGTCTGCGTGGTGAAGTTAAGGTATTCCCGACAACGGATGATGCTGCGCGTTTTCAGACATTGAAAAATGTTGTCCTTGATACAGGAAGGGAAAAGTTGGATCTTGAGATTCAGTCTGTTCGTTTTTTCAAGCAATTTGTAATTGTGAAATTCAAGGGCATTGATAATATCAATGATATTGAGAAATATAAAGGAAAAAGTCTCTTTGTAACAAGAGAAAATGCTGTTGAACTGGAAGAGGACGAGTATTATATCGGTGATCTGATCGGTATGGAGGTCTATACAGATGACAGTGAGGAACGCTTTGGAGTACTCAAAGACGTGATGGAGACAGGAGCAAACGAAGTGTATATCATTACTTCTGAGAATCACGGAGAAGTGCTGCTTCCTGCAATTCACGAGTGTATTCTGGATATTGATGTAGAAGCGAAGAAGATGAAAGTGCATCTGATGGAGGGATTACTGTAATGAATTTCCATGTATTGACTTTATTTCCGGAGATGATCGAGCAAGGTGTGAATACAAGTATTACAGGCCGTGCAATCAACAATGGACTTCTTTCAATCAATGCAGTGAATATCCGTGATTATGCATTTAATAAGCATAACAGTGTGGATGATTATCCATATGGCGGCGGTGCAGGCATGTTGATGCAGGCAGAACCGGTGTATCTGGCTTATGAGGCTGTAAAAGAGCAGATCGACAAGAGAAAGCAGGAGAATATCAAGTCGGAAGAAGTCACGTCAACGGAACCAGTGGATTGTTCTGAAGTGCGCAACAGTGATTTGCAGGATGAAAATTCGAAGAAGCGTCCACTGCGTGTAGTCTATCTCTCTCCACAGGGAGATGTATTTAACCAAAAGATGGCAGAGGAGATGGCTCAGGAGGAAGACCTTGTGTTGCTTTGCGGTCATTATGAAGGAATCGACGAACGCGTTCTGGAAGAAATCGTGACAGATTATGTTTCCATCGGAGATTATGTACTGACTGGAGGCGAGCTTCCGGCAATGGTCATGATCGATACGATCTCAAGACTGGTTCCGGGAGTGCTTCACAATGATGTCTCAGCAGAATTTGAGTCATTTCAGGATAATCTCCTGGAGTATCCGCAGTATTCCAGACCGGAAGAGTGGAGAGGGAAGAAAGTTCCGCCCATCCTTCTGTCCGGGCATCATGCGAATATTGAAAAATGGAGAAGAGAGCAGTCAATCCTTCGTACAATGGAGCGACGCCCGGATCTTCTCAAGGAGAGCAATCTGACGGATAAAGAGAAGAAATGGATCCGCCAGGTGAAACGGGAACGCAAAGAAGCAGAAAAAATGAAATAGGGACTTGAAAAAAGCCCGGAAATATGGTAAACTACAAAAGTTGTGAAAAGAAGCGCGATGGTCCTCTGGCACAAAAGTGAAGTGTTAAGAACGTCAAATATTAAGGAGGTCACACAAAATGAACGAAATCATTAGAAAAATCGAAGCAGAACAGTTAAAGGAGAACGCACCTGAATTTCATGTTGGTGATACAGTAAAAGTATATGCCAAGATCAAAGAGGGTAACCGCGAAAGAATCCAGGTTTTCGAAGGAACAGTCCTGAAAAGACAGGGTGGCGGAGCAAGAGAGACTTTCACAGTAAGAAAGACATCTAACGGAATCGGTGTTGAGAAGACATGGCCGGTACATTCTCCACATGTTGAGAGAGTAGAAGTTGTTCGCAGAGGTAAAGTAAGAAGAGCGAAACTGAACTACTTAAGACAGCGTGTTGGTAAAGCTGCTAAGGTAAAAGAATTAGTAAAATAGTAACTATGAGAGGGACAATTACAGAACTTGTATATTGTCCCTTTTCTTATAGCTTACGCGAGCAACGAGCCAAAGTCCGTGCTTGCACGAGACCTTGGTGACTGCCGCGATAATTTGAGAAACTCGCGGAGCGTGTTTCTTATAGTTGGGAAGGAAAATAAGGAACCTATGGGGCAGAATCTGAGTTTTCGAAAGAATAACAGAAGAAAGAAAAAGAAGAAGCCGCAGATGAAGAAGAAAAACCATCTGAAATTTACAAACCGAAGTAAGAAATTAAAGTTTGAAAAGAAGAATTATCATATAACAAAGAATTCTTTGATTCTTGCAGGAGAGATACTATGTGTTTGTCTGGTGGCAGTACTTTTGATTGCATTTTTCGGGCATCGTGTAAGCAATGCAGGAGATGCCATGAGTCCGACAATTGAAAATGGAGAGGTTGTTCTTGTAGATCGTCTGATCGTGGATATGAAGACACCTTCCAGAGGAACTGTGGTGGCATTTCGACCAGATGGAAACCGCGAAGTTCATCTTTTAATTAGAAGGATTGTCGGTCTTCCGGGAGAGACTATCCAAATCAAGGATGGAACTGTTTATATTAATGGGAAAGAGCAGAAGAAACATATTCATGTATCAGAGATAAAAGATGCGGGGATAGCTTCTGATGAGATAAAGCTTGGCAAAGACGAGTACTTTGTGCTCGGAGATAATGAAGAGTCAGGCGAAGACAGTAGATCTGAGACGATCGGAGTGGTAAAGGCAGATGAGATCTATGGAAAGGTCTGGTTCAATGTAAGCTCCGGGGAACATTTCGGATTTGTAAAAAGATAAAATAGAATGAAAAAATAACAGGAGGAATGCAATGCATTTTCAGTGGTATCCTGGCCATATGACAAAGGCCAGAAGAATGATGCAGGAGAATATTAAGCTGATCGATCTGATTATTGAGTTGGTGGACGCAAGAGTGCCGCTCAGCAGTCGTAATCCGGACATTGATGAGCTTGGAAAGAATAAGGCGAGGCTGATTCTTTTGAATAAGGCAGATCTTGCGGAAGACAGAAGAAATGATGAGTGGATGGAATATTTCAAGAAGCAGGGATATTCTGTCGTGAAAGTGAATTCTAAGAAAGGCGGCGGAATCAAGTCGATCCAGTCTGTGATCCAGGAAGCATGTAAGGAGAAGATGGAACGTGACAGAAAGCGTGGAATCCTGAACCGTCCGGTACGTGCCATGGTGGTAGGAATTCCGAACGTAGGAAAATCTACCTTTATCAATGCGCTGGCAGGAAAAGCCTGTGCAAAAACAGGAAATAAGCCTGGAGTGACAAAGGGAAAACAGTGGATCCGTCTGAATAAGAATGTAGAACTTTTGGATACACCGGGAATTCTCTGGCCGAAGTTTGAAGACCAGACAGTAGGTTTGCGTCTTGCGTTTATCGGTTCGATTAAAGACGAGATTCTTCAGACAGAAGAACTGGCAAGTGAGCTTGTGAAATTTTTAAATCAGTCATATCCGGGAGTTCTTGAAGAGAAGTACACGATAGAATCTTCAGAAGATAATTATGAAGTGTTAAGAAGAATTGCAGAAAGCAGACACTGTCTGGTCAGAGGAAGCGAATTAGATGTGGAAAAAGCAGCGGCAATTCTTTTGGATGATTTTCGTAATGGCCGCCTTGGAAGGCTTACACTGGAGCTTCCAGAGGAGAATTAATACGGTATGAAAGAAATTATAAAAGAACTGTCGGGATGGCTTCTGTATATTGTGTTGATCATCGCTTTTACCTGGTGTGTGGTCACTTTTGTAGGACAGAGAACGGAAGTCAGTGGTTCTTCTATGGAAACTACGCTGTCAGATAAGGATCAGCTGATCGTTGACAAAATGACTTACCGCTTCAGAGATCCGAAACGATATGACATCGTAGTATTTCCATATCAATACCAGGACAATACCTATTATATTAAGCGGATCATCGGGCTGCCGGGAGAGACAGTACAGATTTTATCCGGAATGGTTTATATTGATGGGATGCGTCTGGATGAACATTATGGGAATGAAATAATGGAGAATCCGGGCATTGCAGAAGAACCATTAATACTGGGTGAGGATGAATATTTTGTACTTGGAGATAATCGGAATAACAGCAGCGACAGCAGAGCATCCGATGTTGGTTTGATCCATAGAAAAGATCTGATCGGAAGGGCATGGATTCGTGTGTGGCCATTGAGTCAAATTGGGGTGATACATCATGAGTAAAAGTATTAGCGAGATCAAGATAGAATTTGAACAGGCAGGAGAACAACAGTGGGAAGCACTTTGTCAGGAATACGAGACGGATTCCAGAACAGGTGTAAAAAATCTGACAGCAAGATATCGGAAGAAGCAGCAGGCACTTGTTCAGGAGAGAGAACGCCTCGAGGTAATGAAAACATTCGAGAGAAAATATGCGGATTATAGTTTTATCTGTGGAATTGACGAGGCAGGAAGAGGTCCTCTGGCAGGACCGGTAGTAGCCGGTGCAGTGATTCTCTCAAAGGATTGTGAGATTCTCTATCTGAATGATTCAAAAAAACTGTCTGCTGCAAAGAGAGAAGAGTTGTATGATGAGATTATGGAGAAAGCGGTTGCAGCGGCAGTAGGTATGGCAAGTCCGGCGAGAATCGATGAAATTAATATTCTACAGGCAACTTATGAGGCAATGCGTGAAGCAATTTCAGAGCTGGCAGTAGAACCAGGGATTCTTTTGAATGATGCTGTGACGATTCCGGAGATGATCATTCCACAGGTTCCGATTATTAAAGGAGATGCGAAGAGTGTGTCTATTGCAGCGGCAAGTATTCTTGCAAAAGTGACAAGGGATCGGCTGATGGTAGAATATGATAAAGTGATGCCAGAGTATGGATTTGCAGGCCATAAAGGATATGGATCCAAAGAACATATTGAGGCAATCAAGAAATATGGACCGACACCGATACATAGAAAGACATTTATCAAGAAGTTTATTTAATGATATCAGGGTTGTATAAAAGAAAGAGCTGCCAATGGCAGCTCTTCTTAAATCCGAAAGTTCGACGGATTAGAAGAGGGGAATCAGGTAGATGAAGGATCCGAAAAAAGAAAAGAATAACCGCAAGACAGGTGGAAACTATGAGCAGGCAGCAGGTTTTTATCTGGAACAGCATGGCTATCAGATACTACAGTACAATTATCGCTGTCGCATAGGAGAGATTGATATTGTTGCAAAAGAGGGGGAGAATTTGGTATTCTGTGAAGTGAAGTACAGGACGGGTCCTGGCAAGGGGAGTCCGCTGGAAGCTGTAGATGCAAGAAAGCAGAGAAAGATATTTCAGGCAGCAATGTATTATCTGACGGAATATCATATTAGTGATGTCCCATGCAGATTTGATGTGATCGGTATTGAAGGGACAAGGATCCAGCTGGTGAAGAATGCATTTTGCGGATAGAGAAGAAAGGACAGAATATGAGTTTAGGATTGATTTATAAGAACGCGGCACATATTTTTGATGAAGTAGAAAAGAAAACTCCTTATCTGGAATATCCATTGTTTCAGGAGACGGGCATTGTAACGAGTGCTTTTTCTACACGACTTGGAGGAGTCAGTGAGGGCTATTATTCTTCTCTGAATCTAAGCTTTGATCGTGGAGATGACCCGGCAAGGGTATTAGAGAATTTTAAAAGGATTGGAGCATCAATGGGCGTCGCTGTAGAAGATATGGTTCTGTCAAAGCAGACACATACAACGAATGTCCGTGTGGTTACAAAGGAAGATAAGGGAAAAGGTGTTATGCGGGAACGCAATTATACAGATGTGGATGGGATGATCACAAATGTTCCGGGAATCTGTCTTGTGACTTCCTATGCAGATTGTGTACCACTTTACTTTGTGGATCCGGTGAAAAAGGCAATCGGGCTGAGTCATTCCGGCTGGAGAGGAACTGTTGGAAAGATTGGAAAAAATACTGTTCAGTTGATGCAGGAGAATTTTGGATCCAAACCGGAAGATCTGCTTGCAGCAGTAGGACCATCAGTATGTATGGATTGTTATGAAGTCAGTGAGGACGTAATTGAGCAGTTTAAAGAAGCTTTTGAAAAAAAGTACTGGGAGGATCTTTTCTATAAGAAAGAGAACGGAAAATATCAGTTGAATTTATGGAAGGCAAATGAGCTGATCTTCCTGGAAAGTGGAATTCTGCCGGAGCATATGGCAATCACAAATGTTTGTACACATTGCAATAGTAAGATCCTATATTCTCACCGGACGATGGGGAACAACAGGGGAAATCTGTGTGCATTTCTTGCATTAAAATAAGGAGGTTAAAAGTATGTATCTGACAACAGTGAAAGAACTTGGAACAGCATTACTGACAAAGGGGACAGCCTTTGCACTGACCCAAACAGCAACGCAGACGAATAACAGTTCCGTCAATGATGTGCTTGATTCTGCACAGGAAGTAACAGCAAGCACAGCAGATGAAGTGAATCGCTTTGTACAATATTTTAATGATAATATTCCGAATCTGATTGCCTTTGGGTTGAAGGTGATTTTCGCGATAGTATTTTACCTGATCGGATCTAAGGTGATATCTGTTATACGTAAAGTGGTAGGCAAATCAATGGAGAGATCCAATGCGGATGTTGGAGTTCGTCAGTTTGTTGATTCTATGTTGAAATTTGGGTTATACGCACTTCTGATCTTTATGATCGCAACAAAATTTGGCGTGGAATCTTCTTCTGTAGCAGCGATCATCGCTTCCGCCGGTGTGGCAATCGGTCTGGCATTACAAGGGAGTCTGTCGAACTTTGCAGGAGGTATCTTGATTCTTCTTCTCAGACCATTTGCAGTTGGAGATTATATTATTGTGAATTCAGAGGGAATCGAAGGAACTGTAAAGGTAATTCAGATCTTCTATACAAAGATGACAACAATCGATAATAAGACGATTGTTGTGCCAAACAGTATTCTGACAAGTAACAGTCTGACAAATGTAACAGCAAGACCGGAACGTCAGCTGGATCTTAAAGTAGGAATTTCTTATGAATCTGATCTGAAGAAAGCAAAAGAGATCGTAGAGAATCTTCTACTGAAGGATGAAGATGTTATTCAGGATGAAGAGATTAAAGTGTTCATATCAGAACTTGCAGACAGCAGTGTTGTGATCGGACTTAGAGCCTGGGTGAAGACAGAAGCTTACTGGACAACGCGCTGGAGAATCCTTGAGGAGATTAAAATGTCTTTTGATGAGGAAGGCATTGACATCCCATATAATCAGTTGACAGTTCATATGGCAAATCATTAGTTATTATTTATTAGAATGATAAAAGTCTATAGAAGTTGATTAAAAAAGTGGTTGAAATTTATATCCAAACGCGATATAATAACAAAGGTCGTCAGAATTGACGACCATATGCCGAAATAGCTCAGTTGGTAGAGCACTTCACTCGTAATGAAGGGGTCGTCGGTTCGAGTCCGATTTTCGGCTGAAGAGTAAAGACCGTTGTTGATTTCAGTTGTATCTGGAATCAGCAGCGGTTTTTTATATATTAGGAAAGTTCTTTCCTAATATATAAAAAACGCTCCGCTCAGGATGCGCACTTATAACGAACTTAGAACGGATACGAAAAAGCATCTTGACGAAGGAAATGAAAATGGATACAATATTGTTACGGGTTTATAAAAAAGATGAAAAATTTTCTCTAATAAAGTAAAAAGAAATAAAATTAATTCTTTTAAAATAAGATTAGATAGAAGCAGAGAAATAGAAAAAATACAGAGGGTGAAAATATGGCATCAGTACAGACAAAAGATTACATTGTGCAGTTAATTAAAGAGGAGATTCTTTCAGGAGTTATGAAACCGGGAGAAGAGCTGGCACAGGAAGCACTTGCAGAGCGTCTTGGTGTTTCAAGAATGCCGATCCGTGAGGCATTACAGAATCTTGTTCAGGAGGGATTTGCGGTACGTCTTCCAAACCGTCATATCCAGGCAGTAGTTTTGAGTGCACAGCAGATTCATGATGTATTTCATGTGATTGCAGCGATGGCAGCAGAGAATACGATCTTAGTTGCAAAGAAAGAGCAGATGCTTCGAAGGAAAAATGTGGAACAAACGAGTCAGACAGAATTCGAAGAAGATGGACAGAGCAAGCTTTTCCTTGAGCGAGAGATTGAGAAAACTCCAAGCGAGCAGCTTTTTCAGATACTTTCCGGCATGGAGAATGCATTGAGATCAGAGAAGAAGGCAGAGTGGGAGATGGTTTATCAGGAGAGACTCATCAGTTTGTTTGAGAATCCATATCTGTCACAGCTTCAGGGGAAGACGATGGATGGTTATGTAGCTTATGCAATTGAGAAGATGGGAGATAAGCAGCAGAAGTTAGAGCAGCTTCGCCGTATCACAGAAGGTATTGCAGAGAATAATGAGCAGAAGATCCGAATGGGACTTCGAGAATACTATCTTTCTTATGCTGATGCTTTTGTAGAAAGATGGGAGAAGAAGGCAGAAGAAACAGAAAAATAGGTTGAATTGTTATAAGGGTGATTACATACATATGTAGGTTGTAATCACCCCTTTTTCTATAAACAAAGTTTTATCTAGATTTGTTAGTGAGCGATTGCTATGGTAGCAAAGGCACCTCATGTTCGTTATTTTGTACAAGCTGTGTTAAAAAAACACTGGATTATATCGCAAATATGATGATAAAATATAAATCAGATGATGGGTTAGAAAATTGGAAAGGGAGGACGATGGAAAAAGCACGACAAGTAAAAAGAGTCCTGCTGCAGGCAATTAAGATCGCGGTGGGCAGCAGTGTAGCAATTTATCTAGCGCATATACTGGGATTGGAGTATGAGGCATCTGCCGGAAGTATCACACTGCTTACGTTAGTAACAACAAAATGGGAGACGGTGAAATTATCTTTTTATCGTATGGCGACATTTGTTTTGGCGGTAGTTCTGGCGGCGTTGACATTTGGACATATGACGAGTCCCTGGCTTGCGTATGGAATCTATGTATTTCTGATCGTTGCGGTCAGTCATAGTCTTGGATGGTCGGCAACAATTTCGGTAAATGCCGTTATCGGCACGCATTTTCTTATGACAAGAGATTTTAGCCCGGAGTTTATTCGCAATGAGCTGTTTTTAGTAATGATTGGAATCACAATCGCGATTGTACTGAATTTGTTCTATGATTATGAAGGACAGAGACAGGATCTGATTCGTTATATGAGTGAGACAGAGAATCAGCTACAGATTCTTTTGTGTGAACTTGCAGCGTATCTTCATAATAAAGATATGGAGATCAATGTCTGGGATCGGATCATTGCCTTTGAGGGGAGAATGCATGAATTTATCAAGGCAGCGTATGATTACCAGGATAATACATTTCATTCGCATCCGGGCTACTATATAGATTACTTTGAAATGCGTCTGGCGCAGCTGCAGGTACTTCATAACCTGCATTATGAGATCAAGAAGATCCGTAAGATGCCGAAGCAGGCACTTGTGATTGCAGATTATATCATGTATATGGCAGATTATGTTGTTGAGATGAATATTCCGGATCAGCAGATCGAGAAGTTGGAAGAGATTTCGGAGCAAATGAAGCAAGAAGAACTTCCAAAGACGCGCGAAGAGTTCGAAGGACGAGCACTTCTGTATCATATTTTGATGGATCTTGAGGAATTTCTTGTATATAAGAAGCGATTTGTGAATGGATTGGATGAGAAGAAGCTTCGTATCTACTGGAAACAGGAGATGGAGCAAAAAGATAGTGCAAACGAGTTGCAGAAATGATGAAAAGAAACGGATTAAAGTCAGAAGAAACAAAAACAAAGCATTTTCTGATTTTAATCCGATTTTATTAATTATAATATGTTACTGAAAGAATCAGATTTTTCCCGGGAATAATGTGCCGGCTCTTCCGCCTTTTACAATATCATAAAGGACTTCCGGACGCTTTCCGTTTGTAACAATTGTGTTTGTTCCCTGGGAAGTGGCAAGGGATGCGGCCTGAAGTTTTGTACGCATTCCGCCTGTTCCACGTCGGGAACCTGCGCCACCGGCTAAAGCATAGACGCTGTCATCAATTGTATCAATCTGATCGATTAGCTGTGCATTTGGATACAATCTTGGATCGTGGTCATAAAATCCATCAATGTCGGAGAAAATGACCAGATGCTTTGCCCGACAGAGTACTGCAACGACAGCTGAGAGCATGTCGTTATCACCGAAGAGACGATCCTCGGATTCGATTTCTTTATAGCTTACGGAGTCATTTTCGTTTACAATCGGGATTACACCCATCTCGAGAAGCGCATTGAATGTATTGATCAGATTTTCCTTTTTTTCTTCTTCTTCAATATCATCTGCATTGAGCAGAATCTGGGCAACTGTCTTGTCATAGTCACCGAAGAACTTGTCATACAGATACATCAGACTACACTGTCCAACTGCAGCAGCAGCCTGTTTCATACGCATACTGTCTGGTTTAGCAGTCATGTTCAGTTTATTTCTTCCGACTGCGATCGCTCCGGAGGAAACGAGTACAACTTCATATCCCATGTTCTGGATATCAGAAAGTACACAGACAAGACGGTCTGTTGTACGAAGATCGCTCTTTCCGGCGTCATTGGTAAGTGTAGATGTTCCAACTTTTACTACGATTCGATTATTATAAAGTCCCATAATACATAACTCCTTGCTGAATATCTTTTAAAATAATTTCCGGATGTCAGTTAACAACCAGCCTTGTCTCATCGACTGTTTTATAGTATCATACAGTTATCGATTACAAAAGCGAATGTTTCTCATGGATTACATGACAAAATCAAATATAAAGTAAGTGAAGAGATTTTTCGTAGCGAAAATAGATGGGAAAATGTAAAGCGAAAGGAGTGTTAAATTCATGGATGGAAGTATTCAGAAATACATGGCATTTGTTAAGACAGTAGAGTGTGGAAGTTTTACAAAGGCAGCGGAACAGTTGAGTTATTCCCAGTCCGGGATCAGCCGAATGATCAATGATCTGGAAAAGGAATGGAAGGTAGTTCTGCTTGAACGAAGCAAGTCAGGAGTAAAGCTTACAAGCAGTGGGATGAAGTTACTTCCTTATGCGGAACGGGTCTGCAGAGAATACGAGAAACTTCAATTGGAAGTTGATGAGCTTCAAGGGTTAAAGTCAGGATTGATCCGTATTGGTACATTTTCCAGCGTAGCAACACATTGGCTGCCGAATATTATCAAGGAATTTCAGAAAAATTATCCAAACATTGATTACGAGATGCTTTTGGGTGATTATACGGATATTGAAGAATGGATCATGGAAGGGCGAATTGACTGTGGATTTACAAGATTGCCGGTAAGGGATGAGATGGATACAATTTTCCTGGAGCAGGACAGGCTGCTTGTCGTGCTTCCGGAAGGACATCCGCTGACAGAACTTCAGAAGATTCCGGTCAGTGCGCTTTGTGAGGAACCGTTTATGCTATTGGAGAAAGGTGCTAAGGCAGAAGTTTCTGAGATCTTTGAAAGAAGTAATTTAAAGCCGAAAGTACATTTTACAACATGGGATGACTACGCGATCATGGCGATGGTTGAGAGCGGGCTTGGAATCAGTGTTTTGCCGGAACTGATCTTGAAACGGATTCCGTATCGAATTGTTACACGAGAACTGGAAATCCCGGCGTATCGTAATATAGGACTTGCCATGCGTAACAGAAAAGGTGCAACTCCGGCGGTGAAGCGGTTCCTGGAGTATCTGCAGTATAGATAATAAGAAATGTGAAACTTTTATGAAGTGGCATGTTCTGAATGATAATTTGCTTGATAGAAGGAAATATATGAGAGTATAATATTACTATTATGATAAAAAGGGCTTATTCTATGACCGACATTATAAGAGTCATCAGCAATCAGAGAAGAGCACAAAGATTGAAAGAAGGAGAAAAAGATGGCGATTAAACATATTTTATTTGACTTAGACGGAACACTTTTACCGATGGTACAGGACGAATTTGTCCGTTTTTATATGCCGCTTCTTGCAAAGGCATATTTGAAGAAAGGCGTGGAAATGGATCCAAAAGGATTCATTGGTGCTGTGTGGAAAGGCTATGAGGCGATGGTGAAAAATGATGGTTCCAGAACAAACCGAGAGGCATTCTGGAGTTATATTGATGAATTCCTGCCGCTTTCTGTGGAAGAATCAGAGGCAATCGCAGATGCATTTTATGAGGATGAATTCAATCAGGCCAAATGTACGACACAGCCGACACCACTCTCAGATATGGTTATAAAAGAGGCGAAGAAGAAAGGCATTGAAGTTTATCTTGCAACGAATCCAATCTTTCCAAGATGTGCAACAATGAATCGTATCGACTGGGCGGGACTGGATCCGGAAGATTTTAAGATTATTACAACATACGAAGATCATGTATATTGTAAGCCAAATCCGGAATATTTCCGTCAAATTTTGGAACAGTTTGAGCTTGATCCGTCAGAGTGTCTGATGGTTGGAAATGACGTGGAGGAAGATCTTGCGATCCGTGCGCTTGGAGTTCCTGTATTTCTTATCACAGATACGATGGAGAATAAGAAAAACCTTCCGATCGACTCCGAATATCAGGGCTCGATGGAAGAGTTACTGGAATTTGTAAAAGAAATGCCGGAAGTGTAGAGGTTGCAGCGCCGGTTTATTCCGAACGATTAAAGAAACGTTTGCAGGATCTTTTGGATCTGATGTTAAGTGATAACAAAAAAGCGCGAAAGGAGGATGCAAAAGGAACCTATTCTGTGGTAGAATGTAAGGGACAGCCAATTAACTCACAGGAACTTCTTTATCAGGAAGCCTATGCGAAAGCAGCAATGAACAGTGTAAGTCAGTTGGAGGCGGCTGTACAACAGACAGAAAATAAGGTGATAGAATGATCTATAAATTCGGGGAACGTCTGACAGAGATCAGTCAGGAAGAATGGGAGAAAGAAAAGTGTCCTGCTGTGTTCCTCACAGATTCCAATCATGCGGAGGAGACATTGGCAACAGCAGGGATCATATATGAAAGTGAGATCCAGATTGCGAAGATTGGATTCTGTAAGATTGAGAATCAGCAGGAATGTATGGTAGGAACTTTCTGTATTCCAAAGCTTCTTGATGTATTAGGAAGCAGATACCGAATGTACATGTTTGTAAATGAAAATAATGTTGTTATCGTAGATGACGAGACATTTTCAGAGCGACTTATTAGTAGGATTAAGAGGAAACGAATGCATCAGGGTGAGACGAAAGAGAGATTCCTCTATAATTACATTGCAGAATTTATGAGCCGTGATCTGGAGATCCTTGTGGCTTATGAGCGCAGACTTCTTCGGATGGAAGAGGATGTATCTCAGGATCATACGGACACTGTTCAGAATCGACTGATGCCGATCCGAAGGGAACTTCTGAATCTGAGAAGCTATTATGATGAGATGATGGACTTGACAAAAGAGCTTGAAGAGAACGAGAATGGATTGTTTTTGAATGATCAATTGAAATACTTCGGAACACTTACTGACCGTGCAGACCGTCTGATGAGCCGTACTTCTCATCTGTTGGAATATGCCCGTCAGGTAAAGGAGGCTTACCAGTCTCAGATTGATAATAGACAGAATAACAACATGCAGTTTTTAACAGTGATTTCTACGATTTTCTTCCCATTGACATTGATCACGGGATGGTTTGGAATGAACTTTAAAGATATGCCTGGACTTGAAAATGGATATCCGGCGGTAATGGCACTTAGTATTGTCATTATCGTGATCTGTATTTTGATCTTCAAGAAAAAGAAGATCATCTAAAAAACTGAAAAAACTGTAAAAATAGCGTTGACAATCCTCGATTGAATGCTATAATGATGGTCAGAAGAAGTTAAGGATTATAAAGCAACAGAGTTCTTAACCGATAACACGATGACGAGACGAGTAGGATGTGGAATGTTACAGAGAGAGATACATTTGCTGGAAGTATCTTAGCAGGAATCATTTGAAGACTACCTCTGAGTGGCCCCAATCCGGTCCGGTGATTCCGTTATAATCATGAATGAAGTGGTTTTAAAGCAGTACATTTGCTGTGATCTTGAAAACAAAAAGGGTGGAACCGCGGATAGTAAAGTAATTGATAATCAGACTTTATCCGTCCCTTGCATGTGAGTGCAGGGGACAGATGAAGTCTTTTCTTTTTCCATAGAATCCCCAGATGAAAGCATGCATAGTCACTTGAAAGAAAAAAAGGAGGAAGCAAAATGATTATTACATTAAAAGATGGATCAAAAAAAGAGTATGCAGAAGCAAAGTCAGTAATCGACGTTGCATTTGACATCAGTGAAGGACTTGCACGCGCAGCCTGTGCAGGAGAAGTAGACGGAGAGGTTGTAGACCTTCGTACAGTTCTTGATAAAGACTGTGAACTCAATATTCTTACAGCAAGAGATGAGAAGGGACTGGCAGTACTTCGTCACACAGCATCTCATGTAATGGCAGAAGCAGTTCAGACACTTTTCCCAGAGGCAAAGGTTGCAATCGGACCTTCTATCGATACAGGATTTTATTATGACTTTGAATGTCAGTCATTTTCAAGAGACGATCTTGACGCAATCGAGAAAGAGATGAAGAAGATCATCAAGAAGGGTGCAAAGATCGAAAGATTTACAAAATCAAGAGAGGATGCGATTGCATTTTTTAAAGAGAAAAATGAGCCATACAAGGTTGAACTGATCGAGGATCTTCCGGAAGGAGAAGAGATTTCCTTCTATTCCCAGGGAGACTGGGTTGACTTATGTGCAGGCCCACATCTGATGAGCACAAAGGGAATCAAAGCATTCAAGCTGTTATCATCTTCTGGTGCTTACTGGAGAGGTGATGAGAACAAGCATATGCTGACACGTATTTACGGTACAGCTTATGCAACAAAGGATGAGCTGAAAGAGCATCTGACACAGTTAGAGGAAGCAAAGAAACGTGACCATAATAAACTTGGCCGTGAGATGAAGCTTTTCACAACTGTAGATGTAATCGGACAGGGACTTCCGCTGATCATGCCAAATGGTGTTATTATCATGCAGGAACTGCAGCGTTGGATTGAAGATGAAGAGGCAAAACGTGGATATATCCGTACAAAGACACCACTTATGGCAAAGAGCGATCTTTATAAGATTTCCGGACACTGGGATCACTATAAAGAAGGAATGTTCGTTTTAGGAGATGAGGAGAAAGATAAAGAAGTATTTGCTCTTCGTCCGATGACATGTCCATTCCAGTATTATGTATACAAAGCAGAGCAGCACAGCTACCGTGATCTGCCACTTCGCTACGGCGAGACATCTACACTGTTCCGTAATGAGGATTCCGGAGAGATGCATGGTCTGACACGTGTTCGTCAGTTCACGATCTCTGAGGGACATTTAGTAGTAAGACCAGATCAGATGGTAAAAGAGTTCAAAGATTGTATCGCACTTGCACAGTACTGTCTGCAGGTTCTCGGAGTAGAAGAGGATGTAACATATCACCTTTCTAAATGGGATCCGAAAGATACTAAGAAATACATCGGAGCACCGGAAGTATGGGAAGAGACAGAAGGTCATATCCGTACAATGCTTCAGGAACTCAACATTCCATTCGTAGAGGATGTCGGAGAGGCTGCTTTCTACGGACCGAAAGTTGATATCAATGCGAAGAACGTATATGGTAAGGAAGACACAATGATCACAATCCAGTGGGATGCACTTCTTGCTGAGCAGTTTGATATGTACTATATCGATGAGAATGGTGACAAACAGCGTCCGTACATCATCCACCGTACATCTATGGGATGCTACGAGAGAACACTGGCATGGCTGATCGAGAAATATGCAGGAATGTTCCCGACATGGCTGTGTCCGGAGCAGGTTCGTGTGATCCCGATTTCTGATAAATACAATGATTACGCTGCGAAAGTGGAAGCACAGCTGAAAGAAGCAAATATCCGTTGCTCAGTAGACGGACGTTCCGAGAAGATGGGATACAAGATCCGTGAGGCTCGTCTGAACAGAGTTCCATATATGCTGATCGTTGGAGCGAAGGAAGAGGAAGAGCAGAAAGTATCTGTAAGAAGCAGATATCTTGGAGATGAAGGTTCTAAGGATCTTGGAGAATTCATCGAAGCAATCAAGGATGAGATTGCAAAGAAAACAATCCGTAAGATTGAAGTAGAAGAGTAAGAATAGTTACCCGAAACAACAAAAATACGAATCTCCCGAAGAAGTTCAAGTATGAAAATACTGATTTCTACGGGAGATTCGTATTTTACGCTATATTGTAACTGTTCAGAGCCAACCTCCAAAATGCTACGCATTTCGTCGGTGTGGCGTATCCGCCAAATAAAGTTTCAAAAACAGTCTTAAAAATGCAAGCATTTTACACCTGTTTTATGAAATTTTGCTTGGCTCTGAACAGTTACATCATGTTATAATATCCGGCATAAATACCATTTTTCTCAAGCAGAGTTTCGTGTGTTCCGCGCTCTGCGATACCATTTTCTGTAATAACAATAATCTCATCTGCATTTTTGATCGTGGACAGACGGTGTGCGATTGTGATGGTCGTTCTGTTCTTGGACAGTTCTTCCAGACTGTGCTGGATCCAGCGTTCACTCTCGTTATCAAGAGCACTGGTTGCTTCATCAAGGATCAGGATCGGTGGATTCTTTAAGAAGACACGGGCAATCGAGATACGCTGTTTCTGACCACCGGAAAGTCTTGCGCCGCGCTCGCCGACGAATGTATCGTACTGATCAGGCAGTTCCATGATAAAGTCATGGATGTTCGCACATTTTGCTGCTTCAATGATTTCTTCTTCTGTCGCATCCGGCTTGCCATAGGCAATGTTGTCGCGGATGGAACCGGAGAAGAGGTAGACATCCTGCTGAACGACACCGATCTGGCTTCTAAGACTCTTCAATGTAAGAGAGCGGATATCCTGTCCGTCTACTGTGACGCGTCCGCCAGTTACGTCGTAGAAGCGAGGCAACAGGGAACAGATTGTTGTCTTTCCACCGCCGGATGGACCGACCAATGCAACTGACTTCCCAGCAGGAATCTCGATCGATACGTGAGAGAGAACAGTCGTTTCATCGTCGCTGTAATGGAAGGAGACATCTTCGTAGCAGACACGGCCTTTCACATCTTTGAGTTCTACTGCATCCGGTGCATCCTGAATCTCAGGTTCTGTCCCCATAACATCAAGGAAACGGCGGAAACCGGAAAGTCCTTTCTGCATCATTTCCATCAGCTCTACGAGAATCTGGATCGGGCTGATAAAGATTCCGATATAAAGGGCATACATCGCAAGATCAGCAGCTGACATTTTATTATTTGCAATCAGATAGCCGCCATATACAAGTGTGACCAGATACATCATTCCCTGGAAAAACAGGTTCGAGCTCATGAATTCGCCCATACATCTGTAATTGTCTTTCTTGGAGACAAGGAATGCGTGGTTACTCTTCTGGAACTTGTTCTTCTCAATCTCTTCATTTGTAAAAGACTGGACAACACGGATTCCGGATAATGTATCCTGAAGGCTTGCGTTGACATCACCGATCTTTTTTCTGTTTTCCATAAAGGTGCGCTGCATCTTCTGATTCTGTCGGAAAGAGAAGAGGAACATCAAGATCACAAGTACGATCAGCGGAAGAGCCAGCTTCTTATTAATTAAAAAAAGGAAAATAAAGGATCCGACGATCTTAACTAATGAGATAAATAAGTTCTCCGGACCATGGTGTGCAAACTCGGAAATGTCGAACAGGTCACTGACCAGCTTACTCATCATCTGACCGGAGTTGTTCTGACTGTAATAGGAAAAGGACAGCTCTTCATAGTGTTCGAAGAGTTCCTGACGCATATCCCGCTCCATCTTAGCGCCCATGATATGTCCCTGACAGCTGACATAATATTTGCAGAAGCTTTGGATGACATACATCATAAAGAGTCCGATCGCGATCCACGGAAGTGCCTGCAGGATAATTGCTTTATCCTGAGTAAAAAGTGTCTTGGTCGCACTTCGTAGAATCTGCGGATAAGCAAGATCCACAAGACTAATAATGGCTGCACAGAGAAGGTCAATAAAAAAGACCGTTTTGTACGGGCCATAGTAGTGGATGAATTTTTTTAGTGTATTCATAAACAAATAAATCCTCCCTATTTTTTCTTATATACATTAGTTTAGCATAAGTAAATATTCTTGACAAGAAAGTCGGGGTATGATAAAAATGTTATTACTGTTAAAAACAATGCAAAGAAGTGGAAAAAGTCAGGAGAACGATCAATGAATTTATATCTTGCCCCATTGGAGGGGATCACAGGACATATTTATAGAAATGCATTACATCAGTGCTTTGAAGGATTCGATAAGTATTTTATTCCGTTTATCAGTCCGAATCAGAAAGGACATTTCAGCACAAGAGAGAAGAAGGATGTGATGCCGGAGCACAATGAGGGGATGTATGCGGTGCCGCAGATCCTTACGAATAACGTGGAAGATTTTTTGTGCACAGCTCAGAAACTTGGAGATTACGGATATAAAGAAGTGAACCTGAATCTTGGATGCCCGTCTAGAACTGTTGTGACGAAGGGAAGAGGAGCGGGATTTTTGGATGAGCCACAGAAGCTGGATCGATTTCTGGATGCGGTTTTTGAGAAATGTAATCTGGAAATCTCAATCAAAACAAGAATCGGAATGGAAGATCCGGAGGAGTTTGAGACAATCCTTCCTATCTATAATAAATATCCGCTGAAGGAGTTGATCATTCATCCGCGTGTGCAGAAGGAGTTCTATAAGAACACACCAAAGCTTGATACATATGCATGGGCAGTGGAACATAGCGAACATCCGCTTTGCTATAATGGGGATATCTGTTCTGTGGAGGACATGAAACAGTTGAAAATAAGATTTCCACAGACAGATACTGTGATGATGGGGCGCGGCGTGCTAGCCGATCCGGCACTTGGAAGAAAGCTAAAAGGCGGAAGTGCCGCAACGATAGAAGAGCTAAAGAAATTCCATGATATTCTCTATGCGGCATATTGTGAAGAAATGTCAGGAGACCGGACGATTCTTTATAAGATGAAAGAAATGTGGTTCTATCTTCATCCCATCTTTACAGATGGAAAGAAGTATTTCAAGAAGATTAAGAAATGTGAGAAATGTGTAGTATATGAATCTGTAGTGAAGGAATTGTTTTTGAAAGAAACCGTTCTGGGAAAATGATTTGAAAGAGGTGAAAAAAGGAAATGGACACTATTTTACAATTAGATCAGAACATTCTGCTTTTTATTCAAGAATATATCCGTCATGACTGGATGGACTGGTTCTGGAAAGGGATCACGCATCTTGGAGATTTTGGAATCTTCTGGATTCTTCTAACGATTGTTCTACTGATTCCTAAGAAGACAAGGAAGGCCGGGCTTGCATCAGCACTGGCACTTATTATAGGAACACCGATCACAAATGTGGCGATAAAGAATGTGGTTGCCAGAATAAGGCCGTATGAAGTGATACAGGAATTAGAACTTATGATTGAGAAACAGAAGGATTTTTCTTTCCCTTCCGGTCATACATGTGCATCCTTTGCATCAGCATTTGCAATCTACAAGTGCAAGGAAGTGTTTCCGAAGAAATGGAGAATTGCGGCAATGGTATTGGCTACTTTGATCGCATTATCGAGATTATATGTAGGGGTACATTATCCGACCGACGTTCTCGGCGGATTGATCGTCGGACTATTCTCGGGCTGGGCAGGATGGAAGATTGAAGAGCTGATCATGAAAAAGAGAGCAGAGAAAAAGAAATCTGCTGATAATAAGTGAAGGACAGGAATTTAAGAACCTGTCGTCAGATAGAAAAAGGATTTGATTCATCTGGGTTTTGCCAGATACGATCAAATCCTTTTTTGAGTCCACTTTAGAGTGTGACTTTTAAAATTTTGCTATTTATTTTTCTCTTTCTGATTCTCCAGTGCAGCTTCAACGAATCCCTTGAACAGTGGATGCGGTCTGTTTGGTCTGGATTTCAGCTCCGGATGCGCCTGAGTTGCGATAAACCATGGATGAGAAGGGATCTCAACCATCTCTACAATACGGCTGTCCGGTGAAAGTCCGCACAGGGACATTCCGTTTTCTTCAAGAACTTCACGGTAGTCATTGTTTACTTCATAACGATGACGATGACGCTCTTCAATCTCTTTCTTTCCATACAGTTTATAAGCAAGGGAGTTGTCTTTCAGCACACATGGATAAGAACCAAGTCTTAAAGTACCACCAATATCTTCAATACCAATCTGATCGGACATGATGTGGATGACCGGATGAGTTGTATCCGGATTGAGTTCCATGCTGTGTGCGTCTTTGTAACCGATGACATTCCTTGCAAATTCAACGATAGACAGCTGCATACCAAGGCAGAGACCAAGGAACGGAACGTTGTGTGTACGGGCGTATTTGATTGCTGTGATCTTACCTTCTACACCACGATGGCCAAATCCACCAGGAACAAGAATACCGCTTACGTCAGAGAAGAGTTCTTCAGCATTTTCTTCTGTTACAGTTTCGGAATCAATCCATTTGATATTTACTGTTGTGTGTGTGTAAATTCCGCCGTGTTTTAACGCTTCTACAACACTGATGTATGCGTCATGAAGCTGGATATATTTTCCAACCAGTGCGACAGTCACTTCCTGTGTTGGATGACGAAGGTTTTCAACCATCTCAGTCCAGTCTGTAAGATCCGGTTCCGGGCAGTCAAGATGCAGAGACTCGCATACAACCTGTGCCAGATGTTCTTTCTCCATGGCAAGTGGTGCCTCGTAGAGATATTCTACGTCCAGGTTCTGAAGTACATGGTCAGCCGGGAGATTACAGAACAGAGAAATCTTGTTTCTCATTGCATCATCCAGTGGATATTCGGAACGGCAGACAATGATATCCGGCTGGATTCCCATTCCCTGAAGTTCTTTTACACTTGCCTGTGTCGGTTTTGTCTTCATTTCCTGAGATGCTCTTAAATAAGGAATCAGCGTAACATGGATCAGGATAACATTTTCTGCTCCGCGTTCATGCTGAAACTGACGGATGGATTCAAGGAAAGGCTGGCTTTCAATATCACCAACAGTTCCACCGACCTCGATGATAGCAATCTCAGTATCTGTTGCAGCCGGATTACGGTAGAAACGGCTCTTGATCTCATTTGTAATATGAGGGATTACCTGAACAGTTCCTCCACCGAAATCTCCGCGGCGTTCTTTCTGAAGAACGGACCAATAGATCTTTCCTGTTGTAACATTGGAATTCTTTGTCAGGCTTTCATCGATAAATCTTTCGTAATGACCAAGGTCAAGGTCAGTTTCTGCACCGTCATCTGTAACAAAAACTTCTCCGTGCTGTACTGGGTTCATTGTACCAGGGTCAATATTGATGTAAGGATCGAATTTCTGCATAGTTACAGTGTAACCACGCGCTTTCAAAAGTCGTCCCAAAGATGCAGCTGTAATTCCTTTTCCAAGACCGGATACAACTCCGCCTGTAACAAATACATATTTTACTGCCATAGTGTCTTTCCTCCTCCGTGAATAGTTGTTATCAAAAAAATACTTTCCAAGTATACACCTATTCAGAAAAAAATTACAATACTTTTTTGATAAAAACATAGAAAAAAGATGGGATGAAGTGATTTTGACGAAGTAATGTAAAGAAGGAAGGCGAAAAAGCTTTGTAAAATGGGAGAAATGCAGAAAAAAACCTCTCAGACAGCAGGTGGTTATACCTGAAACCGCAGAGAGGTTATTGTGATATCTTTCTGTATTGGTAAGGATTTGTCTTTAGCTTAAAATCTGACGTTCGTTCACAGCTTCACTTGTGAGCTGTACACCAAGTTTTTTAAATGTCTTGATATCAACACTTGAAAGCATTACGGAAGTATGAGCCTGGCATCCTTTCAGTTTTGGAAGCTGGGAGAGTGCAAGTTCAGCGATCGGATTGACAGCAGCACTTGCGGAAAGTGCAATCAGGATCTCGTCTGTGTGAAGACGAGGGTTCTTGCTGTTCAGGTAATCCACTTTCAATTTCTGAATCGGTTCAATTGCTTCCGGAGAGATGATATGGACATTGTGGTCGATGCCGGCAAGTTCCTTCAGTACGTTTACAAGAAGGGCAGCGCTCGCACCGAGCAGGTTGGAAGTTTTTCCGGTGATGATGCGTCCATCTTCAAGCTCCAGTGCGGCAGCAGGTCCGCCTGTCTGCTGAGCACGCTCCAGTGCTTTGACAGCAACTTTTCGGTCAGAAACAGTGATTCCTTCCATATTCATAAGAAGCTCGATCTTCTCAGCTTCTTTCTCAGAAGCATCACCTTTCAGAAGCGCATTGAGTGCTGCATAGTAGCGTCGGATGATCTCCTGGCGGGAAGCTTCACGGCAGGCTTCATCATCACAGATACAATTTCCGGCCATATTTACCCCCATGTCTGTAGGTGATTTGTATGGGCTGGAACCGTAGATCTTCTCGAAGATTGTATTTAAAACAGGGAAGATCTCTACGTCACGGTTGTAGTTTACAGTTGTTACACCATAAGCTTCAAGATGATATGGGTCGATCATATTTACATCGTTAAGGTCAGCTGTAGCAGCCTCATAAGCGAGGTTTACCGGGTGCTTCAGCGGCAGATTCCAGATAGGGAATGTCTCGAACTTCGCATATCCGGCTTCGATTCCGCGCTGGTGCTCCTGATATAACTGAGACAGGCAGACAGCCATCTTTCCACTTCCAGGTCCCGGAGCTGTTACAATAACAAGCGGATGTGAAGTCTCGATATAATCGTTCTTTCCGTAACCATTCTCACTGACGATCAGTGGAATGTTGGACGGATATCCCGGAATGTTGTAATGAATGTATACAGAGATTCCAAGGTTCTCAAGACGGTTCTTGAACAGAAGTGCACTTTCCTGTCCGGAGAACTGTGTGATTACTACACTTCCAACGAAAAGCCCCTGCTCACGGTAAGTACCGATCAGGCGGATTACGTCTGAATCATAAGTGATACCAAGATCCCCACGAATCTTATTCTTTTCAATGTCTTTTGCACTGATTGCAAAGACGATCTCAGCCTGGTCGCTGAGCTCCTTTAAGAGACGCAGCTTGCTGTCAGGTTCAAATCCCGGAAGTACACGGGAAGCATGATAGTCATCAAAAAGCTTTCCACCGAATTCAAGATAGAGTTTGCCACCGAATTTTCCGATACGCTCACGGATATGTTCGGACTGCATTTTCAGATATTTGTCATTGTCAAATCCAATTTTCATCGTTTTATCTTCCTTACTATAAATTTTGCCGAACTGTTATTACTATTATTAACAGATAAATCTGTTATAAACAGGCATTACTTTTCTAGTATACTATGAAACGGCACGTTTTTACAATATTTTCATAATCTTTTTATTGATTTATGGAAAACCACTATTTATAATGGTAGGAAGTAGTTGTTTTTTTACAAATAAGGTAAAAGATTTGCTGGAAAATAACCACTATTTAAGTTTTGGAGGAAAAAAATGGAGAATAACAATAAAAACAAAGGCCCGAACAAGAACCGACAGGGTTGGGGAATTATTTTGTTCACTACCTTGTTGGTTACTTTTGTTGTTATGGGCCTATATTCTATGATGCAGGGCGGAAGCGCTTCTGAGATCAGCTATGATAAATTTCTGAAATTAGTTGATAATGGAAAAGTAGAGTCTGTCACATTTACCAATTCAAGGATTAATATCGTTTTGACAGATGACGCCAGAAAGGAAAAGGCAGAGGGAAAACTTACAGAAGTAAAGGATAATGAGAAAGCTTCTGCAGACCAGAGTGATAGTTCAGATTCTAAGGAAAGCGAAGATCAGGAAAATGTTATGGACAGTCTGCTTGGCCAGATCAGTCAGATGCAGGGTAGCTCCAAGAGCAAGGAACCGGATTATTACACAGGAAATGTATCAGATGACACACTTGTAAAGCGTTTAGATAAGGCAGGGGTAGAGTTTAAATCCCAGATTCCGGATACGGCAAGTTCACTGATCATGGATATCTTCATCACAGTGATCCTTCCAATCGTACTTCTTGTATTCATGTTTAATTTCCTTATGAAGAAGATGTCTAAGGGCGGCGGCATGATGGGAATCGGCAAGAGCAATGCCAAGATGTATATGGAGAAGCAGACAGGTGTGACATTCTTAGATGTTGCAGGTGAAGATGAAGCGAAGGAGTCCTTACAGGAAGTTGTTGATTTCCTGCATAATCCTGGAAAATATACAGGTATCGGAGCGAAGCTTCCGAAGGGAGCACTTCTTGTAGGACCTCCGGGAACAGGTAAGACACTTCTTGCAAAAGCAGTTGCAGGAGAGGCGAAGGTTCCGTTCTTCTCCTTGTCAGGATCTGCATTCGTAGAGATGTATGTCGGTGTAGGTGCTTCCCGTGTGCGTGACCTGTTCAAACAGGCACAGCAGATGGCTCCATGTATCGTATTTATCGATGAGATCGATGCAATCGGTAAGAGCCGTGACAGCGCACTTGGCGGTGGCGGTAATGACGAGCGTGAGCAGACATTAAACCAGCTTCTTGCAGAGATGGATGGATTCGATACGAATAAGGGACTACTTGTTCTTGCAGCAACAAACCGTCCGGAGGTACTTGATCCGGCGCTGTTGAGACCGGGACGTTTCGATCGCCGTATCATAGTAGATAAGCCGGATCTGAAAGGTCGTGTCGAGATTCTTAAGGTTCATGCGAAGGATGTTAAGATGGATGAGACAGTCAATCTGGAAGAGATCGCGCTTGCAACTTCAGGAGCAGTTGGATCAGATCTTGCCAATATGATCAATGAGGCTGCAATTACTGCAGTTAAGCATGGCAGACAGGTTGTCAGCCAGAAAGACCTCTTTGAGGCAGTGGAAGTTGTACTTGTAGGTAAAGAGAAGAAAGACCGTATCATGAGTGCAGAAGAGCGAAGAATCGTATCTTATCATGAGGTTGGACATGCGCTTGTTACAGCACTTCAGAAGAATACAGAACCGGTACAGAAGATCACAATCGTTCCTAGAACAATGGGAGCACTCGGTTATGTAATGCAGACACCGGAGGAAGAGAAGTTCTTAAATACGAAGAAAGAACTTGAAGCAATGATCGTTGTTGCACTCGGTGGACGTGCAGCAGAAGAGATTGTATTTGACACTGTTACAACAGGTGCATCGAATGATATCGAGCAGGCAACGAAGATCGCCAGAGCAATGATCACACAGTATGGTATGTCAGAGCGCTTTGGTCTGATGGGACTTGAATCTGTTCAGAGCCGTTACTTGGACGGTCGTGCAGTTCGTAACTGTGGAGAAGCGACAGCAGCGGAGATCGATGAAGAGATCATGAAGATGCTCAAAGCTTCCTATGAAGAAGCAAAACGTCTCTTGAGTGCGAACAGAGATGCTCTTGATAAGATTGCAGCCTTCCTGATCGAGAAAGAGACGATCACAGGTAAGGAATTCATGAAGATCTTCCGTGAAGTGAAGGGAATCCCTGAACCGGAAGAAGCAGATGGAGAAAAGAAAGAAGAGCAGGAGTCCGGAAGAATCTTGATGAAGCCGACAGAGACACAAGCAGTAGAGCCAGAAACAGTGAAAGAACCGGAAACAGAAAAAGAGCCGGAAACACAGGCAACAGAAATACAGTCACAAGAAACGGTGGCAGAAGAAAAGTCAGAGTAAGAGCTGATTATCAATATTAAGAGTTTCGCAGATGGAGAGGAAAAGTCATTTGCGAAACTCTTTTTCTTTGATGAAAACATGTTATAATGAAATGAGGCAAAATGTGCCAGGGTATATCAGATGTGAGATGACTCCCATCTGATATAGCCTCCGGCAGGATTGCAGAGATGCGCAGAAGAAGTATGTCATGCATTGCATGACGCGCATCTCGCAGCAAGAATGCAGAGGCATTCTTGAATGCAAGGCACAGAAGATGCAAAACATCAATCAAGACAGTAGCAAAAAAAACAGGAGACATTGGGATGACAAAAGCAGTATTTTTTGATATAGATGACACCATTTATGATTATATTGGAGCACATAATAATACGATGCCGGTGATGAAAGAATGGGCATATGAGAACTTAGGCATAGCAAAAGAAGACTTGGAGAAATATGTTGCCGAAGCGAGAGTGAAGGCAGATGACAGAGCCGGAAGAGATTATGCGGTGAACCATAATCGCCTGGTGAGATTTCAGTGTATGCTGGAGACACTTGGAAAGCCAGTTTTCCCATATGCGTATGAGATGTATAATCTGTACTGGGATACATTGATCAATCAGATTATTCCATCTCCTGGAATTGAAGAGTTGATGAAAGAATTGAAACAGCGAGGCATTTATATCGGTATAGGATCCAATATGACTTCAGACGTCCAGTATCGGAAGATATTAAAGCTTGGATTAGGTAAGTATATTGATGGAATTGTGACAAGTGAAGAGGCTGGCGAGGAAAAACCGCATCGAAAACTTTTTGATCTCTGTGTTGAAAAAGCAGGAGTGATGGTGGAAGAAAGTATCTTTATTGGAGACAGCATCGCACATGATGTGACAGGAGCACAGAATATAGGAATGCCGGTGATCTTGTATCGGCCGAAGGAAAATGTGAATGAGATCGAGTGGCTTCAGACAGAGAAGGGAAAATGTCCGGTCATTGCACATTTTTCTCAGTTTTTTGAAGCAGAGAAGATGTTATAAGAAATGAAAAAGATGTAAAAGAAACTTTAATAGGAATAAAAAGGAGACATAAGAAAAAACATGAAACTGGTCGAAAAAGTTCCAAAGGATCTATATAAAATATTTGGAAGTAAATATATGGAATTCTATATGCAGTTTCTGGTAGCGCTTTATGAGGAGAGCAGTCAGTCTTTTTCTCTTCTCGGGCTTACGGAACGAGAGTGTCAGATGATCATGAATGAACGACTGGCGAAGATGACACTGGACTGGAGTGAGGCAAGAGTCGATGAAGAAGGAGAACTGATCACCAGAGCCAACATGGCATCAGTCAGTCTGAAGCATTTTGAAGACTGGGGATGGCTTAGAAGGGATTATGATGAAACGTTGAACAGTTATGTCGTTTCATTTCCGGAATACAGTCAGCTGTTTGTAGAATTATTTCAGAAATTATACAGTGAAAATGACGGTAAGGAACGAGAAAGTGTGCTTACGGTATACAGTCATCTCTATACCTACAGTTTAGACAAAGAGAAGAATAATGAGATTTTAAAAAGTGCGCTTCATACATCAAGAGCACTTCTGCAGATGCTCGCGAACATGCAGGAGGGAATGCGAGGTTATTTCGATGAACTGTCAAAGCAGAGAAGTTTCCGAGGAATCCAGGAAGTACTTGTGAAAGAGATCAATAACAGTGATAGCAAAAAATATGCGATATTGACTACAACAGACAGCTTTTATCGATACAAAGAAGCTGTAAAAGAGTTGATCGAAGAAAATCTGGAAAAGACAGAAGCAAGAAAATACTCATTTGAAACAGAACTCTTAAGTGAAGAAGAAAATACGAGAAAATCTTACCGTCTGCGAAGAATGATTGAGATCTGTGAAGAGGCGACAGATATGCTCTATAAAATTTCGAGAGAGTTTGATGCGATTGAGCGAAGATATAATAAGCTGATTGAACAAAAGACAGTATTTGCAAGCCGTGCCGCAGCAAGAATCCGGTACATTATGATGGAAGGTGTAATGGAAGAAGATCAGACAGTCGCACTGATTAATCTGATTAATGAAAGTGGCAAGTCGGAAGAGATTCTGGATAAGTTGTCTTCAAAACTTAGGTTTTCGGAGCCATATAAGATTATGACAGAGAAGAGTCTGTATCAAAGACGTGAAAATCAGAAGGAAAAGTTCACTCCACAGGCGGTAACACCTGAGAAATCACAGGAAGAGAATATGACAGAATTTGTCCTGGAACCACTGTATACGCAGAAAGAGATCAGAGATTTCCGAAAGAAAAATGAACAGAATGGAAAATTCACAGTGACAAAAGATACTGTAAAATCAATAGAAGATTTGGAGAAGTTATTTATGGTATGGCAGCATGCAACAGAATCTGCGGACAGTAAGGCACAGATTGAAGTGGCGCAGGAGATGGAGAATGAGGCTGGTTTCCGATTTTCAAAACTTACGATAGAGGGAGTAGAATCAGATGGTTAATTATATGGAAGAATTGTCAGTGACAGAAGCTGATAACCTGAAGAAAACAATTGCTGCATTATTCAGACAGACATGTATTTTACAGATGAAATATGATCCTGTAACACTTGTCCCAAGAGACAATCTGCATTATGAGATCTGTACAAGACACAGAAAGTTTATTGAAGACTATCTGTCTGTTTTAAGCTGTGAATTAGTGCATGACCCACAGGAACACATTTACCGTTTACATGGAGATGGAATCGCGATAGAAAAGATAAATGCCACCGTTACAAAAGTAATCTTACTTGTTAAATTAATTTACAGAGATAAGATTTTAGGAGAAGGATTGAAAGCTACAGTGACGAATCTGGCGGAGATTCGTGAATATGGAAAGAATACGAATCTGATTAATTATAAGCTTACGATGGGTGAGTGGAAAGAAGCTTTATATGTGATGAGTAAGCATCAGATCATTGAAGTGCCGGGAGCAATCCAGAATGTTGAGGATGAGACTCCGATTTATATCTACAGCACGATCAATCTATATTGCGGAAGTATGGATATTACTGCGTTGATCAAAGAATATCAGGAAGATCAGTACGCAGAGGAAGAGATTACAGAAGAAGTTTCTGAACAGGAAATCCAGGAAGAAGCAGAGGGAGGTGTGGAAGATGAAAGAGAAACAGTCGAAGAAAATATTTACTAGAATGTTAATGAATAACTGGGGCGGTATCAGTCACAAAGTGATGGAGTTCCATGAGTATGTGAATCTTTTCAGTGGGAAAAGTGGATCTGGTAAGTCTACTGTTATGGATGCAATCCAGGTTGTTTTATATGGAAGTATATCTTCCACATTCTTGAATAAAGCGGCAGATGACGCGAAGAACAGGCGTAGTGTTCTAAGTTATCTTAGAGGAGCGCAGAAAGACGGTTCCTTTAACCGAGAAGACCAGGACTTCTGTTCTCAGATCGTCTTGGAGATTAAGGATACAGGAAAGAATACACATACTTGTATTGGTGTTTCATTTGAGGTTGGAAAGGCAGATACAGACATCAGGAAATATTGTTTCTTCAGTCATTCCGGAAAGATTCCGGAGGATGAATATTTGACAGAAGAAGGTGTCCCGTATACAATCGCGAAACTTAAAAAATTGGTAGAAGCAAGAATAGAATCGGCTGACAACAGAGGTCGCGGAGATGTGAACCGTGTATATCCATCGAAAGAAGCGTATTTGAAAACTGTTTATGATGCAATCTTTGGTTATGTAGAGCCGGGCCGTATGATGACAATGGAGAAAAGCGCGATTGCACTTCGTATGACGAACGGAACGGGACAGTTTATCAAAGATTATATGTTCCCAAAGAGCAAGGAAGACACAGTTGCAACAATCAGTGATCAGCTTGGCGCTTACCGTGAGATCAAGGAACGCGTAGAAGATCTGGAGCAGAGAATTAAAATGCTTGACGAGATCAGTCAGCATAATCTAGCCTTGCAGAAAGCAAGAGCTGATAAGATCTATGTGGAACAGATCTTAAAATATATTGAAATAGAAAATTGTAAAGCACATTTGCAATCGAAAGAGGATGATCTGCAGGATATTCTCAAGAAGATTGAGGAAAAAGAAGAAAAGAGAAAATCTTATTTGGCAGAGAAAGATGCTTATACGAAAGAACAGGTAGAAGTCGAGGCAGAACTCAAAGCCAGCGATTATGGACAGAAAGAGAAGGAGCTAAAGGAGATTGAGAATACGATCCATCTCCTGGCAACGAATTCAGAACAATGGAGAGATATCGTAAAAGGACTTTCAGCCTGGGAGGAAGACGATGAAGTCAGTGCTTATGTGAGCAATCAGGCGCTGCATAGAATTGATGATATCCGAGATGGTGTTGTGAGTGAAGATTCGATTGAAAAGCTAAAGCAATATTTAAGTGATGCACTCGACAACATCAATACAGAATTAGGCGATGTTCGCGAAAGAATCCGTGAGAATCAGAAAGAACTTCAAGAGAAGCGGGAGATGGTAGAAGACCTCAAAAATGACAGAAAACCATATCGTGCGGAATTGAAGCGTGCAAGACAGGAATTGCAGAATATACTTAGTACTCAGTATGGAAGAACGATCCATGTAAATATCTTTGCGGACTTGTTTGATATTACGGATGAAGAGTGGAAAAATGCAATCGAAGGACGTATGGGACGTGTGAAACACAGTCTGGTGACAGCACCTGAATATACGTTAGATGCTGCGAAAGCATTTCGCAAAATGAAGCAGATGAAAGGCATCGAGGACGTTGAATTAATGGATACGGCAGCAATCGTAAGAGACAATCCGAAGGCTGATGAGAATACATTGTACGAGTGCGTGCGTACAGAAGAATCTTATGTGGATACATGTCTGAAGCGATATCTGGGACGAATTAAGAAATGTGAGACAGTAGAAGAACTTCATGAGACAAGAGACGGTGTCACGAAGGATTGCTATTCCTATAGCAATTACATTTTCAGGCATCTAAGAAGAAATGATTATGAGAAATATGCCTGCATCGGAACGAAAGTGTCAAAGGCGAAGCTTCTTGAGCTGGAAGAAGAGACTGCGAAGCTGAAAAAAGAAGTGGAAGAGGACGGGCGCGTTGAGATCGCACTGCGTGTTGCACAGAAATTCGAGTGTCTAAATCAGAGCACAGAACAGATCATACATCTTTCAAAAGCAGCAGAACAGCTTCAGGATTATTATGAGAAGCAGGAAAAGTTACGTCAGGAAGTAGAAGAACTGAAAAGAGGAGACCGGACAGTCGAACTGAAGAAGAAAAAGCAGGAATTACTGGAGTTGCTTAAGAAAAATGCAGAGATTCTTGATCGCATTCAAAGTGAAGTAGTACAGTATGCGAAGACACAGGGACAAATCGAGAGTAATATCAAATCATTTTCAGAAAAGATAAACTTCCTGACAGAGGGATTTGTTGTCAACGAACAGCTTCAGAATGAAGTAACAGATGAGTTAAAAGTACAGAGCGAAGCAGCTTATAAGAGAGACAAGACAAAAGAAAAGGATGCTTTGGAAACGTTGGAAGAGGCGGAGAAAGAAGAACTGCAAAGAAGTAGAAATAAGTTCAATAATGCTTATCCGGCCTATGGTTTTACAGGAATAGAACATGAAAATGATGTGTATGACAAAGTGCTAAATCAGTGCAGAAAAGATTTCGAACCGAAGTACAAGGAAGAATTCGATAAGCAGTATAATCTGGTTTACTATACATTGCGTGAAAATGTGATTGCGTCTATCCATGGTGAAATCAAGGCAGCTTACAGACATAAGAAAGAGATCAACCGTCTGCTTGCGAAGATCAAGTTCTCGGACAGCATTTACCAGATTGATATCATACCGGCTCAGAATGAAAACGGACAGTTCTATGAGATGCTTACAGCACCTGAACTAGACAGCAAAGTGTTCGATGACTACGGATTTGAAGGTCAGTTAAGTCTTGGCGAGGATGAGTTTTATCAGAAGTATGAAGAAGATATCAAGCGTCTGACTGAGAAGTTCATGCCTCCTAAGGAGGAAGATGCAAGATCCTTAAGCCAGTATCGTCAGCAGATGGAACAGTATGTGGATTATCGTAATTATCTGACTTTCAGTATGTATGAAAAGGTGGAAGATGAGAATGGAAATATCCGCAAAAATGCAGTCGATGATATGGCAGGCCGTGACTCCGGAGGAGAGGGACAGAACCCGAAATATGTCGCACTGCTTGCAGGCTTTGCGATGCTCTATATGCAGCAGACAAACCGTGATTCTAAGATCCGTTTAGTACTTCTTGATGAAGCATTTTCGAAGATGGATAAGGAGCGAAGTGAAGTGTGTCTGCACTACGCAAGAGAGCTGGAGCTACAGCTGATTGTATGCGTACCGGATGAACGTCTACAGTCGCTGATACGAAATGTAGACTGTGTATACGGATTCCGAAGACATCAGAATCAGGTATCCATGATGCATATTGATAAAGGGGATTACCTCGATATGGTTGAGGGAAATAAGGAATAGAAGGAAGGAGCTTGTCGCCTAGTGCGAAAGCTCCTTTCTGTATTCGGAGGGTGTCATTCCGAATTGTTTTTTGAATGCTGTATGAAAATGACTCTGACTCGAGAAGCACAGGAATTCGCTGATCATACTGATGGATTTATCCGTGTATTGCAACAGTTCTTTTCCTTCTTCAAGTTTACATCGAAGAATAAATGCGCTGACTGAGAAACCAAGTGTTTTCTTGAAATAAGCAGAGAAGTAAGATTTGCTGAATCCGACATAATCAGCGACATCTCCGACGGTGAGATGCTGGTTTGTATTCTGCTGAATATAGCGAATCGCTTTCTGCATGCGCTCGTCTGTTGAGACAGGCGTTTTTGCTTGAGCTACTTTTTCGGTAAAAGTATAACTGATTTTCCCAAGAAGATCAGTTAAACGGTCTGCACTTGTCAGACGCTCTGAAGATTGAATGAAATAGTCGGAGAGCTGATAAGCAGTATCGTAATCAAGCCCTCCATCAATCGCGGCACGGGTGCAAAGTGTCGTGGTAATGATAATATTATTCTTTAACTGACGCAGGGCAGTGGAGCCTGTAACGCCAATGTGAAAATTGCTCTCGCTATAGGCGAATTTTTTAAACCCTTCGCAGTCACCGGTGCGGACAAGCTTTAGAATCTCTTCTTCAAGAATATAAGTCCGGTTGTGCTGCTCATTTTCCTTCTTTTGATAGGTTTCTTCTAAGAGAAGAGAAGCATCTGCAAGAGTATCATCTTCTGCGAGAGCGTGACCGGTAGATGTGAGCTGCTCGAGTGAAATGATTTCTTCATGCAGACAATAATTGAGAAAGATACATTTTTTTAAAAGAGAACTCATGGAAAGACAGGGAATCTGACGGAGAAATGCATTGAAGTCAGATCGCCTGTTGTTTGGTATCATGTAGTCCTTGCATAAATGCTGTAAGTCTGAATCGGAATAAGGAACCGTTGTGACCGGACCGAAAACAAGATGTTTGTTTGGCATGGAATCTAATTTAAGAGAACAAAAAATGATTCCGTATTCCGTTGTGCAATGGGAAATTCGTTCCTTGCTGGCAAAAAGCTCCTGAAGATATTGAGAGGGCGGGTAAGTCAGTTCGTCCTGTTCCGGTACGCAGAAGCTACATTTATCATTAGAAAAAAGGTACATAGGGATGTTGGAATCAGAGTAGTAGGTTTTCATATAATTAATCAGAGAATAATTCTTTTTCATATGTTTTCACTTTCTTTATATAAAATAGAGGTAACTGTTCAGAACCAACCTCCAAAATGCTACTCATTTTGGAGGTGTGGCGTATCCGCCAAATAAAATTTCAAAAACAGTCTTAAAAATGCAAGCATTTTACACCTGTTTTATGAAATTTTGCTTGGCTCTGAACAGTTACAAATAGAGGTAACTCAATTCTTTCTGTCATCAGCGTAATCGAAAATATTACCCAAGTCAATAGAAAAAAGCATAATAAAAGTATAAATATATAAATAAAAGTTTAAAAATGAAATAAAACAACGCATAATCCCGTTATGATATAGCCATGATGAAAACCAGATAACAATGTAACTAGCAATACATCATAATAAGGAGGAAACGACAGTATGGAAAGAGAGAAGATTCAGAATTTGATCTCTCAGATGACACTGGAAGAGAAAGCCGGAATGTGCTCTGGTGCAGATTTCTGGAAACTTAAGTGCGTTGAGCGACTTGGGATTCCGCAGGTTATGGTAACAGATGGACCGCATGGAGTCAGAAAGCAGGCAGAGGCAGCAGATCATCTTGGGATCAATGAGAGTGAAAAAGCAGTTTGCTTTCCGGCCGGATGTGCAACAGCATCTAGTTTCGACCGTGACTTGATCCGCAGACAGGGAGAGCTGCTCGGACAGGAATGTCAGGCAATGAATGTAAGCACAATTCTTGGACCGGCTATGAACATTAAGCGTTCACCACTTTGTGGAAGAAACTTTGAATACTATTCAGAGGATCCATATGTATCTACAGAGATAGCAGCAGCACTGATCGAAGGAATTCAGAGCAAAAATGTAGGAACCAGTGCAAAGCATTTCGTGGCGAACAATCAGGAAAAGCGTCGTATGACAAACTCTTCTGATGCAGATGAAAGAACATTAAGAGAAATTTATCTGGCATCTTTCGAGGGTGCAATTAAGAAAGCAAAACCATGGACAGTCATGAGTTCCTACAATCGTATCAATGGTGAATTTGTAGGAGACAGCAAAGAGTATCTGACGGAGATTTTAAGAGAAGAATGGGGATTTGACGGATATATTGTTTCAGATTGGGGTGCAGTAAATGACAGAGTGTCTTCACTTGCAGCGGGTCTTGACCTGGAGATGCCGCCTGGAGATTATGAAAATGACCGACTGATCGTAAAAGCGGTTCAGGAAGGAAAACTTGATGAGAGCGTAGTTGATCAGGCTTGTGAAAGAATTCTTAATATTATTTTCCGTTACACAGAGAATCGTGATGAGAAAGCTGTATTCGATTATGAAAAAGATCACAAAGCAGCGGCTGAAATCGAAGCGGAGTGTATGGTATTATTAAAGAATGAAAATGAAATTCTTCCACTGACTTCTGATAAGAAAATTGCATTTATCGGAAAATATGCAAAGACACCTAGATATCAGGGTGGAGGAAGTTCTCACATCAATAGCTGGAAAGTAGAGTCAGCACTGGATGCGGCAAAAGAAATTCCGGAACTTGCGAACGTGACTTTCGCAGAAGGATATCAGGACGAGAGAGATGAAGTTGTAGAAGTACTTCAGAGCGAAGCAGTGAAGACAGCAGCGGAGGCTGATGTAGCAGTTCTTTTCCTTGGACTTCCGGACAACTTTGAATCGGAAGGATATGACAGAAAGCATATGGAACTTCCAAATTGCCAGAATGAGCTTGTGAAAAAAGTGCTTGAAGTACAGAAACATGTAGTAGTAGTTCTTCATAATGGTTCTGCGGTTATCATGCCTTGGAAAAATCAGGTGGAAGGAATTCTGGAAGCTTATCTTGGAGGAGAGGCTGTAGGAAAAGCGGTTGCGGAAGTACTTTCAGGAAGAAAGAATCCTAGCGGACGTCTTGCAGAGACATTTCCACTTCGTCTGGAAGATACACCATGTTATCTGACT